>Ga0209723_1001611_pt1 | contig 34149 bp, 21 predicted proteins | sample BiotimSIPDNA_2_FD_185750 | JGI IMG/M metagenome (GOLD analysis project Ga0209723, IMG submission 185750) | Anaerobic biogas reactor microbial communites from Washington, USA - Biogas_R2 time_0 SIP DNA (SPAdes) (version 2) | ecosystem: Engineered > Bioreactor > Anaerobic > Unclassified | place... | reverse complement strand
ATTGGTTATTGGAATTTGTTTAAGATTTGGTATTTGTGATTTGGAATTTTCACTGGGATTTAACTACATATTCTTGCAGGTACCCCAGCAACTACTGTACCCGGACCGACATCCTTAGTAACCACTGCCCCTGCACCGATCAAGGCATTTTCACCAATTGTGATTCCACAGATGATAACTGCACCAGAACCAATGGAAGCGCCCTTTTTTACCAGAGTGGGAATAACTTTCCAGTCTTTTTCGGTTTGCATGGAGCCATCAGGATTAACCGATCGTGGGTGCTTGTCATTAGTGAACATCACTCCATGTCCCACAAAGACTCCATCTTCGATAGTTACTCCCTCACATACAAAGGTATGACTGGAGATTTTGCAGTTAGCCCCTATATGAGCATTTTTCTGAATCTCTACAAATGCACCGATCTTCGTGTTGTCACCGATAGAACATCCATAGAGGTTTATGAATTTGGAGAGTTTTACATCTTTTCCTAATTTAACATCCGGGGCTATAGCGTTGAAGTTTTCCATTTTTTGATGACCTCAAGTAAAGGTTTTAATTTCGAAATCCGAAACAGAAGCAGCCCGCCTACGCGAAGACGCTTCGGTAGGTTTCGGTTATTGGGATTTGTTTAGAATTTAGTTCTTGTGATTTGGAATTTTTTTTGTACCCTACTTTTTATGGGATCTTATGTTTGTTAAATTAAACGGAAACTGCTGATTTGGTCTTCTAATTCTAAAATCTTATATCCCTAAAATCTGAAATCCTACCTGTCCGGGCGCACCTTTCCCCCGTCACGGTCCCCAAGAATAAACCGCGATAAATTACAGATAATTCTACAGATAATATCTCTATATTGGTACAACTATTGCAGCTCTAATTTCTACAATAATAGATGTTACCAGATCGAGAATTTATAACAAAATTAATTAATAATTAAATAGAAATTGCCAATTAATAACCATGACCCAATTCGGCTATTCTCAATTTCCCTATTCTGATTTCGAATTTCCATTTCTGATTTCGAATTTCGGATTTTTTTACACTAATTTTACCCTCTGCTGCTCCATGATACTGGTCAATTGTACCAGTTTTCCCCGAGCCTTTATGGATTCGTTGCATGCTTCCAGAAGCTGCACGATCCGCAAACCCGCTTTTCCATCGTTGGCTGGAGTAAGCCCCTGTTCCACACATTCCACAAAATGCCTGCACTCCAGCTTAAGAGCCTCTGTTCCATCAATCCTGGGTGCACACATATCACCGGAACGATAGCTGACCAGAAGATCATATACATTCTCCCGGCTCTTCACATCTATACCTTTATCATAGATTTTTATCTTTTCATCAGGGCTCACGTCATTCCAGACCAGCATCTTTTTTTCGCCACCGATAAGAGTAGTACGTACTTTTACTGGAGACAGCCAGTTTACATTAAAGTGGGCAATAAGGTTACTCTGGAAATAGATTGTAATGTAAGCCATGTCCTCCAGATTTTTAACATGAGCAATTCCGTTGGCAGTAAGAGCTTCCGGTTTCTCATCTATAAGAAAATCCATGATGGAGAAATCGTGGGGAGCCAGATCCCATACCACATTGACATCATGCTGAAATAACCCCAGATTGATCCTGGTGGAATCATAATAGTAGATTTTTCCAAGAGTACCATCCTGGATATATTTCTGAGCAGCCTTGACAGCACCGGTATATATAAAAGTATGGTCCACCATTATTGTCAGATTTTTCCATTCTGCCAGTTCTATAAGCTCTTCTGCCTGCTCAGAAGTAGCTGTAAATGGTTTTTCCACAAAAACGTGCTTTCCGTTTTCCAGAGCTCGTTTCGCCAGCTCATAATGGCTTGAAACCGGAGTGACTATTGCCACTACATCGATACTTGGTGACAAAAGAATGTCATCAGCAGAAGAGGTGACATTAATTGCAGGGAAATCCCGTTTTAAGGACTTAAGAGCTTCAACACGTTTGTCGCAAACCATGGTAACCCTGGCACCGTCAACAGAAGAAAAATTTCTAACAATGTTTGGTCCCCAGTAACCAAACCCAACAACTCCGACATTCAACATAATGAAAGCCTCCAACATGATGATGGGAAATAGCAAAACGATAATCGTTTTTTTGGTTTTAAAACAAAAAAGACTGTAAAATATAGAGACAGATTACTCTCAGACATTAGAAAAAACAAACAATTCAGGCTCATTAAAAATTGGTGTGAGGTGTTCACACTTTCCATTGCTGTGTAACTCCTGCGATTCTCTTCTATACCTAATTTTGAGAATAAAATAAGGAAAGGTGAGTTTAGCAAGCACCTTTAGAAGTGAGTAGTGCAAGTGGTGTTTTAATGATTACCTTGAGATCAAACAGTGTTGATCTGTTATTGATATAATTAATATCCATCCGGACCATACCATCAAAACTGGTCATGCTTCTTCCCTCAATCTGCCAGTATCCGGTTATACCTGGCTTACTCTCAAGTACACGTCTGCGATGCCACAGACTATACTCTTTTACTTCGTAAGGAATCGGTGGACGGGGTCCTACAAGCGACATGTCTCCCAGAAGAACATTAATAAACTGTGGTACCTCATCGAGACTGCTCTTGCGGAGAAATTTTCCGATAGGGGTAACACGAGCATCGTTAGCTAATTTGAATACCTTATGCCCGTTAGTCTCATCTTTAACAGCTTCGGCCTGCCCATGAATAAACTGCTTCATATACTCCCGATGCTCTGATTCGTCGCTTTTAACAGTCATAGTACGAAATTTATAGATTTTGAAAGACTTTCCACCTTTACCCACCCGTTCCTGACGGAAAAAGACAGGACCAGCAGAAGTAACTTTTATAGCAATGGAAGCAATAAGGAAAACCGGTGAGAAAATCAGAAGTCCAAGCAGGCTTCCCAGTATGTCTATGGTTCGCTTTGATATTCTTGAAATTTTTTTCCTCAATGATAATTGAGATGGATCTGGATAAAAGATCTGAACTTTCCCATTACCAAGTTCAGAATGATCAATTGGGTACCAATGGCAGCTAATATTAATCCTGGAAGCGTCTTCATGAAATACCTTATAAAGGCCTCTATTTATTTTTTCGAGTATCTTGTCCTTGCCTTCCGGCGTAATTTCGGTAAAAAGAATTCCTATAGACTTTCCAGTCTCGTACCATCCTTTAATATCAATATCGCGGGTTTCCACTGTAATTGTCTTGACCACTTTATTGAAAAACTTCAGAATGGAATTTCGACCACTTGAATAACGGTCTTTTCCATTGATAATGGAAGTGAGATCAAGCAACATTACCAAAAAAGGTTTACCTGAGCGGTCAGATCTTTTACGTTCAACTTCAACCATGGTTTTGAACGATTCTTCTGAAATCAGGCTCTTGTTATATAATTTTAAACTGACGGAACGTGTTGGAAAGGTCTCTTCTGATACAAAATTTTCATCCATTTTAAACATCTGGAAATCCTCCAAAGGATCAACCCGTTGAGTGAAAACAGAAATCAAACGGGTATAATATAAGAGCTGGAGTTTACCATACAAAGTTACATTTTTAATACATGGAGAAACTTTTTTTTGATAAAAGCTTGACCAGATTATTAAGTAACTAATTTTTTTGAGAGATAGAGGGTAAAGCTAAGAAACAAGATGAAGTCGAATAGAACATAATTTTTTAAAAAATCATGAAAAATCTTCCGGATTCAGAAAATTACAAACTTATTTGTGCATGCTAATAAAGAGTAAATTAGAAATCCCTAAAAAGTTAAACGGAGAAAGATCGAAGCGCACCAGTTCTGAAACAAGCTAACCAGACTCACTTTAGTGTTGGTATAACTTTAATAATCAAATCCGATACCAAACCAACCCTCAAAAAAACGCTAAACTCAGGAACTTCCCATCAGGTCAAATAAATGTCATCCAATTTTTTCAGCCTCGACACCTGCGCGCTGGCAAATTCTGAATGATAATTATGACCATCTCCCGCGCTCTTAAGCTTGGGCAAAAAACCCTAAAAGAAATCACCTTTTTATGAAGCAATAGCTATGCCAAAGCATCAACCCCCTCTATTTCTTTGTTCATTAGGATTAGACTTATCAAATTCGCATATTATGTTAAAAAGATCAACCAATCGTCGGAAAATTTTACAGGTCTGATATCGTAAAATAAGGTTAACAAAAATAATGAGAACCAATAAAGCAGAATTTTATCTACTACCTTAATTTTATTACTCAAGACAATGTCTTCAGATATTTGTATGTTAGAGATAACACTTTCAGAATGCTACACCAGTAATTTATTATATTTTAACGAATCCGCACCGATTAGATAATTACATATAGAATGAGGGAGAGATTATGTACCGAACATCAGGTTTTTTAGTTTTTCTTACGACACTTATTCTGTCTTCCGGATGTACGATGTTGACCCAGGATCCTGAAAAAGCTTATGAAAAAGGGATGAATCTTGTTAAGGAAAGGAAAATTGAAACCGCCTACAAGTATTTCCTCGCTGCCACTAAAAAGCAACCTGACAACCCTAAATACCACTGGGCTGCGGCTCAAACTGCCCGTAACCAGAATGCAGCATTTATCCACACCGAAATGACCTGGAAAAACGGTATGAAAAACGTTTCGGTTATGACTGCCCTCCTTCGTTTGTCGCTATTCACCAACAAAGAACAGCGTACTGCAAAGATGATTTCGCTTTTTAATGAACTCCCTGATTCTATTAAAACTACCCTGCTCAAAGCAGAACTCTTCTCCCAAATAGATGAATCCGATTCTGCTCTATCTATTTGGAAGGGCCTATATACCACTAAACCCTCTTCAATGTTGGCGTTTAAAATTGGCCGAGAGCTGAATATCAAAAACGAAACTACCTCTGCCTTGGAATTTCTGGAAAAGGCCCGAAAAGATAAAATTCTTGATGGTGCAGGTTATGTACTGCTGGCATCGATGCGTGCCTATGAGTATGATTATGAAGGAATTGAAGATATTTTCAAAGAGACAAAGAAGATGGGGCTATATTCCAATGAAGTGGCACTGGAAGAGGCATCATTCCTTTTTGTAAGCGGTAAATATGACTCAGCAGCAGCCATATTATCCGGTTATCGCCAACCCAATCCAGATCAGAAAGATCAACTCATCAACCATCGTGCCAGAATAAATCTTGCTTTCATGCATGCTATGCGTAAAGACACAGTAAGCTTAAATACTCTTCTTTCTGAAATCCCGGACACATCACCCTTCAAAACTGCAGAACAACGTTTCTATAAAATTCTGCAGGAAGGGGAAAAAATGGAATCAGCAGCTCTTCTTAAGGAGCTGGATGAGATTCGCAAGAGTGTGCCCGGGAATCCTTTTATCGAACTTTACACAGCCCGCGCATTGCTTAAAAGCAATCAATTTGACAAATCAGCAGAAATCTATCGACGCTTACCCGGTATCTATCTGAGATCACCTGGAATACTCACCGAATATGCGCTTGTGCTCTCCCGTTCCGGTAAAGAAAACGAAGCTTTGGTTGCGATTTCTATAATGCACAAACGCAAACTTTTCACCCGTGCATCGCTGGAACTTTTCCGGGATCTTACATTCAGGAAAAATCTTCTAGACAAAAGCGAAAACACCCAGAAGCTTCTTGAAAAACTATACGACAATGATGCCCGGATTCGGTTTAATGGAGCTATTATGGCACTTCGCACAGGAAAAACTGATAGTGCAATTACCTTGCTCACTGATCTGGAAAAACAGTTTCCAAACGAGCCGCACTTCCGCACTACCAGAATTTCCGCATTGGTCATGAAAGGTGATTATACAAAGGCACTTGCTCTTTGCGACTCAGGAAATGCTCCCCGCGAACAGATAATCCCCCTAAAAGCCCAAATTCTAAAAAAGCTGGGGAAAGATACGGAATCATTACAGCTAATCGAGACTGCTAGAAAAGAGAAAGACAACCCTTATCTTTCTATTTTACATGCAGAAATGCTCATGCAAATGGATAAAAACGAAGATGCTGCCAGAATCTATGAAGACCTGCTGGCTTCAGAGAAACTGGACAAGGAAGCTGGAGCACAATCAGCAATAATCTATAACAACATGGCATGGGCTCTGCTTCAAACAGAAAAACCAGATAAAAAAACCATTATAAAAGCTGCAGAGCGTGCGTATCAATTGATACCTTCATCAGCTAATATTCTGGACACCTACGCTGAAGCATTAATCCGATTCGGACAATATGGGCAATGCATAAAGGTTCTGGAGGACTCAAAAATTACCCAGAAAGAGCCCAAATTAACTTTTCAGCTTGCGATGGCTTATGAGAAGAAAAACGACCTTAATAAGGCAGTGCGCCATTTTAAGACGGTTATTGAAATGATGGATTCAACCAAGGGCAGCATCGAAATGAATATAAGCAAAGCTGCGATCGAAAGACATATAGAGAAGATAATGGAAAAAGAATAACATAGGAGCAAATTAATGCTCCTATGTTATAAAATAACGTAACAATATCAAATCGGAAGTAATCTGAAGAAATATCTAAACAGAAGAATAGGAAATGTTGAAAGTAACTTATCCTTAGGGGCTTATCTGATTATTACTGTGACTCCTTCACTACGATAGTCTTGTGATGCTCAAGTCTGGCAAGTAAAATCAAAAGAGGGAAATAGATCGCCAGCACTATCAAATAGAAAAAAACTCCCCCACTCTTGTGAAGAAAGCTATCAGTCAGAAATGACATGTCCACATATTGGGCAAGCATGGTAATAGTCACTATACGAATAGCATTCTTTAATAGAGACATTGGAATAATTAATAAAAGCATCAGAGTCTTATTCCATCCATTTTTAAGAAACATCTCCACAGCAACAGCTCCAGTAATAATAAGAGCCATGGTCGAACGTATTCCGCTGCATTCTGGTGCTATGGTAATACTCAGAGTGTTAAGATGAAATACCACACCATCTCTTACAAAGGTCTGTCCAAGTATGGTATATATACCTTCAACCATAACAGCAGATCCATGTTGAAGAAAAGCGATTATGACATTCAGCATTCCTGAAGGGAAAGGTATCCCCAGTAGAAGAAAAACAAACGGGAAAACCGATTTTCTCAAACCGTTAAGTCCCCAACACAGAATGAATAATCCATATACAACTATGATTATGCCTATTCCCTTAAGAGATAACCCTGTAACCTGATCTTCAAATGAAACTGCATTTAACAGGATCGCAAGTACTAACCCGCAAGCGACAACCACTGTTCCAACAATAAGGTTAGCCCTTTCTGCGAGAAACTGTTTTCTTCCAGACCACAAAAAAAAGCCACTAACCAGCGGAATAATAGCCAGATGAGTGTACTCAGAGTTGTTGTTTACCAACTGAAACAATGCACCAATATCTTTACCAAATAGCAGCAGAGATAGGGTGGAACCAATGATAAATGCCAGGGGCTTAGTCAATGTGCTGTTTTGAAATTTGGGCATAGTTTTTATTCCGCAACAGATGAAATCCGAAATCTAAAATTAGAAATCTAAAATCTGTTGAGGTGGTTTCCTGTCTTTTTCGAGTTCCGTGCTTAGAATTTCGAATTTATTAGTCTCTATCTTATTATAGTTTCTTTTTCCAGTTTTATCGAATGCTTTTTCAGCAGATCATAAAGGGTGGGTCTGCTAATACCCGCTATTTTTGCTGCTTCGGAGATATTAAACTGTGCCTGACGTAAAACATTGATAATAAACTCTCTCTCAAACATGTCCCGGGCATCCTTAAGGGATAATCCGATAGCCGATGAGGCACTCAGCGAAAGATCTTCCGGCTCAATTATCTGATTAACGCAAGTAATAGCGGCACGACTAAGTTTATTTTCCAGTTCCCGAACATTTCCGGGCCATGTATAATGCAATAAAGCCTGCTCTGCACGTAAACTCAAAGAAAGTTTCTGTAAACCAAATTTGGTTCGGTTTCTTTCAATAATGGAGTGTGCGATCTCCAGTACATCGTTACCCCGATCTCTTAATGGTGGCAACTCTATCTGAAATTCGCTGAGTCTGTAAAAAAGATCACTTCTTAAGCCTCTCTGAGAACCATTATCATTGATTTCTTTATTGTTAGTAGCTGCAACGATACGAACATCCACCTTCTTAAATTCTGTGTCCCCAAGCCTTTGAACCTTCTGATCCTCAAGAAACCGAAGAAGTCGAACCTGAAGATTTTTAGGCATCTCCCCTATTTCATCCAGAAGCAAGGTTCCTCCATTTGCAATCTCAATAAGACCGATTTTATCGGTATTGGCACCAGTAAAAGCTCCTTTCACGTAACCAAAAAGTTCCGATTCTATGAGGTTTTCTGGTATAGCGCCACAGTTTATAGGAACAAACTGCCCGTTACGCCTTTTACTATGATAATGGATCGCTCTGGCACATAGCTCCTTGCCGGTACCACTTTCGCCGGTAATAAGCACATTAACATCGGTTTCAGCGATTTTTGGGATGAGCCCGAAGATTCTGGCCATGGGCTGACTTGTACCAATCATGAAAAAATTGTTTTCAATTTGAAGTTTACCGCTTTTTTTGATATCCCCATCTCCCGCCATTTCTAAAGAAATCATTCTCTGGGCTCTCTGAACCAGCAGTTGCAACTGGTCTATATCAACAGGCTTGTTAAGAAAATCGAACGCTCCACGCCTGACAGATTCTGGCCCCAGAGTATCGGTAGTATTGGCGGTAATCACCAGAATTTTTGTCCTTCGCTCTTTTCCCAGCAAAGCATCAATAAGCTCCAAACCCTTGTCCGGGACATTATCCAGCCCCATATCCAAAAGGACGACACCGGGATGATATTGTTCAAAACAGGATATGCATTCATTGGCCGTACCTGCTTCAAAAACCGTATAATCGTTACAGAATGCCCATTTCATCTGTTCACGAAGCCCGGTATTATCATCAACAATAAGAATGGAGTTCATATATTTTAATTTTCCAGAATTGGGTTATTACGCACGAGGACTTTTAAGTAATTTAAATAAATTTTCCTGAATTGCCAAAAGGAGAATTGAATAATTTTGATCAGTACCTAATAATTATGGTTAAATATACAATAGAAGGCGGGAAACAAAGGCATCAAGTGGAGAATAATTAAGGCGTGCAATTAAATCACAAATCACAAGCACCAAATCTTAAACAAATCCCAATTACCAATTATTCAAATTCTAAACAAGAAAAGAACATATAGAGGCCTCTGTCCTGTTTCGAATTTTGGATTTTCCTACTCCCGTTCCTGTTTCGGATTTCTAATTGTAATTCGTAGCATCTGCGCGAAGGATCAACCTGTGAGCCGTAGCGTCTGCGCGAAGGATCAACCTGTGAGCCGTAGCGTCTGCGCGAAGGCTCAATGCAAAATTACACAGAAAACCGTTCCACTCCCTAATTGCGAATCACAGAGCAGTTTACCTCCCATCTGCTCCACCAGGGTCTTGCATTGATAGAGTCCGATGCCTATTCCTTTGTCTTTTGTAGTGCTAAAGGGTCTGAAAAGGCGGTTTCTAAGGAATTCATCACTCATACCACAACCGGTATCCTCAATCATTATTACTGCTGAATAGGAAGAAAAATATTGTTCATTACCAGAAAATCTCTCTGTAAGAAAACTAAGTGCGGATTGAAGCGATAATACGGTTATCGATAATGTCCCATCCATTCCCTCCATAGACTCAAGTGAATTTACCACCAGGTTTTTAACTGTATAATAGAGAGCATTTTCATCGATTTGAGCGTACAAGTCATCTTCTGTCTTAAAATCGAACTTTATTTGGGGTAAAGATTCTAAACCGGAATCTTCGACCAGTCTTTTTATCACCGGGGTTATCTCCGTTCTACTCACTTTCAGATGATCACGCTTTGGTGGCATCGATAATTTGGAAACCAGATTACCAAGATTCACAGTACAGCTATTCAGCGAAAGAAGCAGACTTTCCTGAAATTTGGGATTGGATATGTTCTTTTTGGCATTTCTAAGTAACAGTTTTAAAGTGGCCACCTGATTTTTTACATCATGCACAATAAAAGATGCCATGTGAGAGAATGATTCGAACTGCTTCTGTTCGAGCCGTTCTTTGAGTATTCGATGTTTGAAAAGGAAATCTGCAATAACCGAGGCATAAGCTTCTATAAGCGCAGTATCTTCAGTGTCAAATCCGGATACCCGGTCACACCTGAGGGTAAGAATTGCCAAAAGAGAATCAGAACTAAATACCGGGGCCACATGGGTTATGCGCAATCTTTTCAAGTTTTCCGATGTATCGGTAACTATTTGCTGACACAGTTCACCCTTAAACTGCAGGAGACCGAAATAGTCTCCTTTCCTTTTAAGTGTATCAATGAATGAACTGTTGCTTTTTATGACTACATGATCAGGCAAATCTCTTTCCTTTGGTGAAAACAGTTCGAAATTCCCATTCTGCTCATTTGCCAGAAACAGATATGCATGTTCGGCATTGAGTGTTCTTCGAAGATGCTCCAGAATTTCCTCTATGGTTTCTTTATACCCTTCGATGCGTCCCAGAATACGATGAAGTGAGAAAAACTGAAATCTGTAATCATACCGGTTAGAGTAAATTCTTCTGTTTACCAGTTTGGCAATCCGCCGCCGCATCCGTGCAGATCCCGCCAGAATAGTACCGGCAAAGAGTGCAGACATAATCAACACTCTCAAATCAAATGGAGAAAACGAGATCTTAAAAATTCTTAAAACAGAAATGGTTACTCCGACAGCAGTGAATAAAGCACCGATAATCAGGAGTGAGAATGATGAATAAACTGCATCACGGGTAACTTTTATTCTTTCATTAGTCATACGATAACGCACGAAACTCCAGGGAATTGCGCAAATCACGAGTAAATATAGAAAAGCGGCAAATCTGCTCCAGGAATCTGCTATCCATCCATAAAGCAACCATTTTGTAGTAAAGAACAACTGATGACAAACAAATACCAGAAAACCGAAAAAACTAACCCAGCCAACTCGTCTTTGGTAAAGCAGGGCAAAACGGTATATATTTTCCAGTAGATAAAGAGCATACACCAGAGAAGTAATATGGACCGCAAGAATAACAGTTGAGAGATAAGATGTACAAAATACAACATTGTCTTCCTGCGAGTATCTGAACATATCAGGAATTGACAAAACCAGAACAGCAACAACCAATGAGATAAGAAAAAACACTATTCCCGCAGAAAATCGTCTGGATGAAGGTTTACCATCCCTGTCATGCTCCCCGAGTATGAACTCAAATAGAAGCAGTACCGGGGCAATATTGAAAAAATACAGGGGAAGTATAAATTGTTTACTATACTCAACTCCGTAAAAGAATATCAGACCAGAAAAGAGAGCGCCATTAAGAAATGTGATGATTATGAGCAGATTGCGTAACTTTAGTAGCTTTTTGATATTTATTCTTTGCATTTGCAGCATATCCCATTAAAAAGTCTGAGATCGGGAAACTATTGTCCAATCGATTCATTAGAAAAGAAAAAATAATTCCTAACCATTATCATCTCATATTATTATAAAACATCTGATAATTACCGGGGAATCGTAAAAATCAGCCACTTTTTGACCGATTATTGATACAGCGAAATCATACATTTTTCTTTATTATTGTGAAATCACCCCCCCTTCTCCCCATAGCCATAAGGTTAAGATTTGTAACACATTGAATCGAAGAAAGTAACGTATTCCCGCCCCCTAAATCCCCCGATGGAGGACTTTAGGATCTCATAACGCCACAGTAGATCTTAACCACAATCTTAGTTCTCTTACAGATATCAGGTCCTTACGGGACTTCTTAGTCGATCCCCTTCCGGTCCTAAGTCACCCTTTGGGGGATTTAGGTAGCGGTGGATTAGGGGGCGGGAGATTTAGCAGACATCGGGGAAATTTTGCGAATAAACACCTGTGAATCTCTGAATATTGCCTGCAATCCGAAGCGTCTATTTCGAAGGATTTGCCCGCGATCCGAAGCGCCTCGCGAAGGATTTGCCTGCAATCCGAAGCGTCCTCGCGAAGGATTGGTATTCTTTTTGCAGCCCACAAGTCTATCTATGGTTATCTATTCGAGCGATAAAGGAAATTCCTAAAACCGCAAAACCAGGAGGCTAGTAAGATGTGCAGAGCCATCATTTCAGCAATTATCATAATAGGTATGTTAATGTGTGCAGGATGCAAGAAGGAGGGTGCTGCCGAAAAGGCAGGAAAAAAATTGGACGAAGCAGGTAAAAGTCTCCAGGACAGTGCAGAAAGAGCCAAAGATTCAATAGAAAAATCTACCAGATAAAGTAGTCAGAAAATCAGAATAAAATTCTAAATTCGAAATACGAAACAGGAATCAGGAATAGGAAAAAGCAGATTTCCTGTTTTTTCTACTCCTTTTTGCTGCTTCGTATTCCTATTTCTTTTGCCCACTCTCTCAATACTCCACATCCAGCATATAACAGTAAGAACATCCATTAAAGAAATTAATGTTACCACTCAACCATATAATGGCAAAAAAATAACGTAATAATATCGAATCAGGAAAAAACAGGAAATATCAAAGCAATATCTAATCAGAAATAATATGAAAAAAAGATCTAAACGGAATAATCGGAATACTCTTCAGGACTTATCTGATTTTGTATTATTTCTGATTCTGTAGAGTCGATCGTTTCTAATTTCTTACCAAGCTATTTGTTTTTCAATACCTGAATAGTTAAAAATAAAGTATATATTAGCTTAATGCAGATGATTCTTATGGAACTGGAACCTGCCCCCCTCTTTATTACTGGGCTACATTCAGTTGAACATCTCATTTTTGAGATATGTACTGCCCGAAAATCCTGAAGAGTGCAGTGCCACTGGTCACCAAAGAATCATCCTGATTAGGTATTACAATTATCCATTTAAGCGGATAAGAGGACGTTTTTTGTAATAAAAGGTCCTCAACGCTTTTCATTTACGGTCTGGTTCTATGCCTGAGAAGGAAAAAACTCGTTTCGAAAGTCCTCTGATCAAGATGATCGTTCAAAGAAAACTGGTAACCAGGGATCAATATGAACAATGCCGTGAACTCCTGAAAAAAAGTAAAAAGATAGGTCTCGAATCCACTATCGAAGAACTGTTTATTAAACAGGGGCTCCTCACTGCAGAGCAATTAAACGAGCTTTCCGAGATTGTGAAGCTAGGGGAAGGCGGAGATTTTTTTGGCGGATATCGATTGAAAAAACTGATAGGCCAGGGTGGTATGGGCAAAGTTTATGAAGCAGTTCATGAGTTCACCGGCCGCCAGGTGGCACTGAAGATTCTCAATGCTGCTTCTTCGAGCGATGAAACCACGGTTTCCCGTTTTTTTCAGGAAATCAGGGCTTTGGCAAAATTGGTACATCCGGGCATAGTGCGGCTCTATGATGCAGGAAAAGCAGGAAGACGGTATTTCTTCGCCATGGAATTGGTCAACGGGATGTCTCTTGCGCAGTATGTAGAAGAGAAAAAGAAGATCCCGGAGAAAAAGGCCATCTTCATTATAAGAAAAGTAGCTTCTGCACTCAGTTATGCACATTCCATAGGGATAGTCCACCGGGATATAAAACCGGAAAATATTCTTCTCGATGAGAATGGTTCTCCAAAAGTAACCGATTTCGGGGTAGTCATGCACCTTGATAAAGATCATCTGACATTGACTCAGGAGGGCTATATGGTTGGATCGGTTTATTTCGCCTCACCCGAGCAGGTACAGGGTGAACGCGATATTGATGGCCGTTCGGATCAGTACTCCCTTGGTGCAACATTCTATTATCTATTAACCGGTCGGATGGTTTATAATGGAGCCAATTTCCAGGAAGTCCTTACCCAGCATCTGGTAGGGAATCCGGTTTCACCCAGAAAATTTAATAAAACAGTTTCTTTCAGAACTGCTAGCATCATAAAAAAGATGATGTCAAAAAACCGGGACAAACGCTACGAGTCCATGGATGAGTTGATCAAGGCGTTAGATAAGGACTCTCGTTTCCGGGAAATTCTGTATATAGTATCGATGATTGCTACTGGTATTTTTCTTTTTATTGCCGGTTCTGTAATGGAACGGATATTCCAGATTTCCTCTTTATTGATAAAACCTTAGAGACAGAGTGACATGTTCTGTCTTTACTATCTACATTTGGGAGCAAATGGAGAAGTGATAATTAGCAAGAGCCTAAAAGAGGGAGGCGGGAAAAGCTGGTGAAATTCTATAAAACTGAATAACCGCCATAGTGGAGTATTCGATACCTGATTATAGTACTGCAAACCCGATTGCTCTTCCGTTTCTGTCAGGAGAATTACTTGTTTATACGAAAAACTCTCTGTACTACTATGAGAAACCAACTGAAATAATCACAAGCCATCTTTTATTCTGAAAAAAACAAACAAATCTATGGTGCACAACAGCAAAAATCTACCTGCCCGACAATAAATACACCTATTAATGATTAAAAGAACAGGGAAAAACATGATTACATAGATTATTTAGTTATCAATAAAGTGTAGAGTCCGTTTATAGCACAGATGCTTTGCTTCCTCTTCAAGAAGCCACCTGGCCGATTAGGGAAAAAAAATTAACTACAATCTACACAACAATTTGTAGCATACCTGAAGAGCAGAGAGATATTTTATCATAAGAAGAGTCATTACAATGAGGATCATCACAACCAATGTTCCAATATGGAGGAATGAATCATGCCTGCTGACAAACCCATCTATGTTACAGAAAATGACATGCGCAAGCTAAGAGCTCTGGTCCAGTCATCCCGTGGTTCCAGGAAAATAAACGAAAAATCTCTTCAAATTCTGGAAACAGAATTAAATAAAGCAAAGGTAGTAAGATCTGAGGAGATTCCTTCCGATGTGATTACAATGCATTCCGAAGTCCAGCTTTTAGATCTGGATTCAAACGAAGAAACTACCTACCGTATTGTTTATCCTAATCAGGCAGACATCGACAAGGGGTTTGTCTCGATTCTTGCTCCTATAGGCACAGCTCTTCTTGGATACAGTGTAGGAGATATCATTGAGTGGAGTGTACCTGCCGGAACAGCGAAATGGAAAGTCATGAAAATTTCCTACCAGCCAGAATCCGCAGGTGACTATCAGCTATAACCTGGGAGCTCCACCATTTGCTCCCATTATCAGAGGCAGCGGATGGTGTTTGCCCAACTTGCATTCCTGAGATTGCTTTTAGATTAAGGTACTTAGTTTTTTTTCGTCCTCCTTAGGAAAAAATCGCTTCAAATCAATTAATCGGAGGAAATTCTTGTACTTTATTTTAATAAGAAGACATCACCAGATCTTTTGTATCTAATGCCAGATCAATGCATTGGTTATATCCTGAGATTGCGCTTAGATAAGTTACAAAGTCTCCTCCGTCCCCTACAGGAAGAATCGCTCAAATCATTTAATCAAAGAAATATCTGGTACCTAATTTAAAAGTGAAGAGCTACCATATTAGTTACTCATTAACTTATAAACAAGCCAAATTTTGTTTTTGCTTTTTGTTCTTCGATCTCTTTAATCGAGGAAAACAGTCTGGTAAGCTCTTCAATCCATGTTTGCTGAATTAATCTCTCAGAATGAAGCAGCTCTCCTGATTAAGGCCATTTCCGAAAGCCTTGTTTCCCTTGCAACAGAAGCATGAGAATAATAGAATTAAGCTGTTATCATTCATACACAATTATACTAAATGCATCGGTTAAAATGAAATCTATGAAAAACCATAAATCTCTTATATCAATACTGATGATCGTTTTTTGCTCATTATCAGAAGTAATTGTAGGTGGAATTATCAATAGTGACACGAAATGGAATGCAGAGGATGGCCCCTATATAGTGGAAAGAGACCTGTTAATAACCTCTTCCGCTCAACTCACCATCAATCCGGGCACAAAAATATTTATCAGAAATCATCCATTACCAGATACAACCATCTATCAGTTGAACCATGTTGATTCTACCACCGTGTCTATCAAGGTGGAAGGGATATTGATCTGTCTGGGAAGAAGAGATCAGCGCATATCTTTTTCACCTCTGAATTTTCTTCCAGACAAGTATTGCTGGTACGGAATCGTTTTCCTGAATGATGAAGAGGCTCTTAATGAATTGACATGTACAGACATCGTCGGCGCTTACAGCGCGGTATCTGCTTTTTCCAGCAATCCTCAAATTCGGTTGTCAATACTTGAATACAACCATATCGGCATTTCCTGCTTCAATAAAAGCAACGCAACTATTTACAATTGCGTCATTGCGCGTAATTTTGCATCCGGCATTTTAGTCTCCGGATCAAACCCTCGTTTTGTCAATAATATCATAGTTTTCAACCGTAACCACGGATTGTTGTGTGATGGAATTTCTAAAGTTTATCTGGAATACAACTGCTTTTATGGAAATCATGATGGTAATTTTCTGGAGTGCGATCCTGAATTCGGAGTAATAGTGAAAGCCAATAAAAGAAAAGATTCTACAGATGTTTACAATAACATCTTCACAGATCCTGTATTCGCCGGTTCGGTTTCTGATTCTCTGGCAACAGAAAGAGATTATAATCTTCCCACCCTTAAGTCCAGAGTAAAGGATACTGCATTGGCTGAAATTATTTATGAAGGCAAAAGCTTGCCTGAATCAATATGGAAGAATAGTAAGGCCAAATATCAACTCTCCCGCTATTCTCCATGCATTAATGCTGGTCACCCCGGAGACAACTATAAAGATATCGATGGTTCCAGAAATGATATGGGAATAAGCGGTGGCCCTGAATTCGTTTCCAGAAGATCAAAAAAGAGATAAATCTGCTTAGTTAAGGAGTGATGAAAACACCCCTGGTACACTTAATGGCAAAACCAACCGGCCTTAACCGCTCCCCCAGATAATAATCGTACACTACACACCATAAAGTAAAAGAACGGCCCAATGGATTTGCAGGTAGCCTAATCTTTACAACTGAAGAAAATGCCAGATCCTTTTCAATTTTCAAAAAACCGGACCCCGAACCCTGATAACTGTTGTCCTGCATAAACCACTCACAGGTATAATGTTCATTGTCATATATACCCTGAAGACTTACACCGGAATCCACCAGCCCATTTTCTCTGAACACTTCCAGAAAATAGCTGAATCCGCTCTCATAAGGAATGGAGTCCAGACCTTGTAAATCATAATAAGCAACGATTTCAGGTGAGTTCGCTGCAAAATCGAATTTTTTTCTATCACCTCTTACCTTGTATAAGCGAACATTCTTTATCTGAGGGTTACGGTTTACAGGAATATATGTGCCCAGATAACGTAACCTGTTGTTATAACGGATAGTAATATTGGACCTGGCCTTATACTTTCCATTAACCAGTACAAAAACATTCAGAGGAACTGAGAAGATCTGGAGAACCCTGGGCATCAACTCCTTTACATCGATCGCTTCATCTTCACTGAGTAGCCGCATCAGTGAATCTGCGGCAACCGCTCCATCAGAGGGTTGAGTTGAAAGAAAATCCAAAATATCCAGGACTTCACCCGGTTTTTTCTGAAGCAAATCTGGGGGAAAGGAACTTCTCAAAAATGATGGAACCAGGGCTTCCACATTTTCAACTCCTGCCAGTGCTACTCGGATAAAGGAATCAGGAATAACAAGGCGCAAGCTCACCGAATCGGTGTTCTGAGAAGTATATTCTTTGTAACTGCCGGCCAACATTATGTTTTCCAGTGGGAAAGTGTCCCCAGTCTCCGCTTCCGACCCGCAGGAATAAGACCAGCTTATAGAATTAATCTTTTCTCCGCCAAAATAAGCACACATATCTACAGTATCCGATGGCGCACCTTCTGCAAGCTGCTTATTGTTATAAACCATCACAACTGATCTTACCTTGTCATTCTCGATTGTTTCATACCCGGTTGAAAACTCATAACCGCACTGCATCATCAGTATCGCAAATATAATCAGCCATTTCATATGTATAAAACATCCTTTTCGTAAAAGATCAGAAATCAGCTTTAACTCCAATAGATGGAATAATGGGAACTGAGAGCGAAGTTTTTCTGGTATAATCATAATTGTAAATTGTGATTTCAGGACTCTTATAAAAGGGCCATAACAAATTCTGTAAATCGAGATACCCGGTCAGCAGCCAGTTATCAAATACGAACTTTTTCTCCACCCTTAAATCGAGCTGAAAGAAAGGACTGTTGCGAAGACTGTTTTTCTCCCCGAAAGCAGGAACAAAATACCGATTTGTCATATCATAGGTCCTATCCACTACTGGTGTATAGGGGTTACCTGAGATAAGTCTCACTCTGGTGCCTGCCTGCCATTGTCGGGGAAACCGGTAATTCAGAACACATTGAAGATTATGGGTCTGATCGTTGTCGTAAGGAATATATTTGCCTTCTTTATTGCTGTAGCGTTTACTTTTGGATAAGGAGTAGGAGATCCAGCCCGAAAAATTTTTCTCCTGATTATGCCGGATAAACAGTTCAAGACCGTACATCTTTCCTCTTCCGTCACCTTCAAACACAGGGCGCAGGGAATTCAGAGATAATAGATCTTCCATGCCGGTAAACATTGGAAGATCCCATTGCTGGTTATGGTAAAGCTGCAGATCTGCAGAAATTATATCGTTAATCTGCCAATTATAGCCAAGCATGAACTGCCGGGCTTTTGTAACCGGAACACCCGGAATTCCCAAAGTATCGTGAGTGGCAAAACCCAGAGGTTGTGGAGTCTGGTTATATGTGCCAAGAGCAGCAGTTAAAAGATGCTTTTTATGTATCTGGTAACTGGCAGAGAATCTCAGTGAAGGTTCTGCCCTCAGACCAGTACGGTTTTTAAAGGAGTTATAATTCCAGAATTCAGGCAGGATACTTGCCTTCTGCTTTATTTCTGGATAATAATCGTAACGCAGCCCTGATTTCACAATCAAAGCAGGAAACGGGTTATACTCCAGTTGAAACTGAGGACTGACTAAACCAGAAATCAGATTAACAGTATCCCGGAAAAAAATCCGTTCTGCAGTGGGGAAAATAGCGTACTGATGGTATTTTTTCAACCACAAGTCAAATCCTGCTTTGGCACTAATTTTTGGAGAAATTGTATATCTCAACTCATTTCTGAGCAAAAATTCATAATATTTGTAATCCCATTTCAAAACACCCAGCAACAAGCCATTTCCAAGTCCCTGAATCAGAGCGGTTCTCAGGCTATTCTCCCATCCCTCCCTTATTGCGGATTCATGAGCAACCATGACCATATTAAACGCATCGGTATTGCTGACTCGATCTACCATTGCATCTACTTCGGTGCTGCCAACATTGGCCGAAGATACAATCAGTTCCAAAGCATCCCTGGACCCAAACAGAGTAAAGAAAAGTTTCTGAGAAGGGGTAAGGTCAACATCAGCTCTCACCAGATAGTCATAATAATATGGAGCAATCATTACAGGGATATCGATCGAGCTCAGTTTATCTACTGCCAATCCCAGCAGATTGCCCAGATAGCTTCTTCTGACTGATGCAAGAATACCGGTACGACTGTTTACCGGTCCTTCAACAAATAAACTGACATCCATCAAGTTGATATCTGCATACCCTTTTACTCTCTCCCTTTCTGCATTTCTGCTGTTAAGAGCTATTACCCCGGCTATGGAATTCCCGTAACTGACACCAAATCCTCCAGGAAACAGGTCTACCGAATACAGTGCCTCAGAGTTGTAAACTGACTTTATACCACCGAAATGATAAAGCTGAGGCACAGGGATCCCATCCAGAAAAAATCTGGAATCCCAACTGGGAGCTCCTCTGACTCCTATGGAACCACTGCCAAATAAGGGTCTGGCTACTCCCGGGAAAACCTGAACCACTTTCAGTGCATCTCCGTTTAATCCGGCGATACTGTTTATCTGTGCAGATGATAATGACCGTTTGGAAATTTCATTACTTTTCTCTTTTCCATATACCACAATCTCATTCTCGGCGTAACTTGACTTATTTACTCGGAAAACCTGATTTACGGCTTCCTTGTGAGCTACCAAAAGACTGCTGCTGCAGGGCTCATAACCCGGACCCATGATTTTAAGGTGAAAAGGGCCTTTGGGAAGAGATTTAAAGATAAAACGTCCGGAAGAATCAGTGAAGGTAAAGATGGAGTTGTTATGGTAATGCTGTCCGCTGAACTGACCAATCTGCTGTAGATACAAGGAGAGAGGTAAGGGAATGGAAGAATCAGCCAGAGAGTCACTAAAGCTGACAATTACCTCCACATCAGGTACCGGACGTCTGGTTCCACGCTCAAGCACCCGTCCGCCAAAATTGATATATTCCTGGATATTACAGGCCTTCAGAAGATCATCAGTAGTGATTTTATAATGATAATTTATAATAACCGGAACCGGTTTTCCTGAGACCATTGCCGGAGTAAATTTAAACTGAAAAACTGCATTTACGATTTGGGAGTCCAGAACCGGATGCAACCCGCTTACTACACTCACCGAATCTACCATCCCTCTCTCATTAAGCAGCAGATTAAGAACTACCGTGCCGGTTATGCCCAACCGGGTAATCGATGAAGGATACCGGACATTTACCGATCTTATCAGTTGCGGCTCCTGCTGCAGAGAAGGCAGGTTGTCAGCCGCTCCGGAATTTACTGCAACAACGAGTGTATACAGCGTGAGGAATAAGACATTGCGCATAAGCACGTATCCAGTTCAGACCTGATGTAACAGAAGTCAAAGTATTCTGAACTGATATAGAGCAAGCGGCGTGCAAGAATCTGGCTTTAGCGCTTATGGCAGGTAGATAAACGTTTAAGAAGAGAGCTGTATCAAGACATTTCCAGAAATTATTGAGCTAGCCCTGAACCATCTGGAATCGGAACCGTATCAGTTGCCAAGAAGCCATAGGAGTCTCACCCTGATAGGCTGGTTCAAACTCCAGTTTCATGCATGCTTCATAAATTTTTTCTTTGGAACCATACCCAAGGTCATCCAGGATTATCACTTTTTTCACTTTACCATCGACATCGATCAGCACCTTTACCCGCACAACACCTTCGATGCGGTTTTCCAACATCTCTTTTGTGTACTCGGGTTTGACATGGAATTTCAACCGCGGAAGAGTGGTGACCGAAGTGACAGATGCCAGCTCGCCCTTTAACTCCTGTTCGGTCACCTTAAATGTGTCAATTGGTGTATTAAGAGTATTTCCCTGTTTTCCTATTATGGCACTGGATGCATCGTTGGAGGCCCCTATTCCTGAAGAGTAGACTTTTTTAAGCCCGTAAACCCGACGCACCGGCTTCTTTACCTTTTTTGGGACTTCAGGCTCTACTTCTTCAGGCACATCCTTCGTAATAACAGGTTTTTTAGTCAAATCCAAAGGCTCTTTTTTCTGAAGCGGTTGTGGCTTTTCTTTTGGCTGTGGTTTCTTCTTTTCCACAATTTCAAGAGGAGTTTTCTGCTCAAAGACAAACCGGGTCTGAATACGCTCGATTTTTTGCTGAACTGTTTCTGGTGCAGGTTTCTGATGCTTGAGAAAAAGACCCAACGAAACAAATAATAAGGAAATAACAATAAGAATCAGGGTTAAACTTCGCTGTTCAGGCTGGGCTTTCTTGTCGGTTCTGGCATAAAACTGGAGCAACCACTCCTGTGAGTTCCTATCCACCTATTCCTCCTGGATCACCAGTACCGAAAAATCGGTAAAACCAGCTTTCGAGCAACTGAACATGACTTTTTTTATGACCGCAAACTCCACTTCCCTGTCACACTGAATAAGAAGCGAAGATGCAGTCTTGGAATTCTGATTTCTGCTGCGAACCGCCTTCATCCAATCGAATACTGGTGCTATAAGCATGGAATCAGTACGCATAAGCTCTTCTATAGTGATAATTGTATGCCCTTCAGAAATGATCACATTTCTGGTAATCTCTATTGAGCTGCGAACCTGAGCCGCTTTCTCTGAAGAAGAAACCGGAAGAATCAGATCTTGAGACGAAGTGATAAGATTGCCTTCCACTGAGAAATTCTTTATCAGAAAAACCAGTAAAATAGTCATCACATCCACTAATGAAGTCAATTGAGGACGAAAGGTCGACTCTTCGGTCTGCTCAAACCGTTTTTTTAAAAAGCTCATAACGGAGCTCCCGGATCCTGGGTAGCACTGGACAATCCGATTTTTTCAAACCCTGCAATCCTGCATAGATCCATTACTCTTACCACATACTTAAAGGGAATCTTATCGGTTGCCGCCACAATCACCTCCTCATGATAATCCATCTCGAGCCTGCGGTTTTTCAGACAGACAGCAAGAGAATCAAAAGGAAAAGATTGGCCCTGCACTGCAAGTGAATCCAGAAGAGTTTCCCCGAGTACTATTGCCAGATAGTCATTACCCAGACGCACGGTTAAACGGGGACGTGGCTTTTGGGGTTGATCGGCCATGGAGGTACTCACATTGGGAGGAAGAGAAAACTCGATTATAGACAAATGGGTAAAAACGGCCATAGATACCAGAAAAGGTATCAGAATAACAAACATGTTCATCACCGGGGTTACATCTATATCTGTGATTCCGGCAGAATCCGAAGGCTTGGGTCGGGTAACAAAAGAGAGCTTCATCAGGACTTTTTCTTCTTCAGATAATTCAGGAATTTCACCGTTGCTTCATCCAGATCCTTTACCAGTTGGCTCTGTTTATTGTACAGAAAGGTATAGATAACCATACAAGGTATTGCAACAATAAGACCGAATGCAGTGGTAAGCATGGCTTGAGAAATACCGGATGCCAACATAGCAGCTTTTTTGGCAGCTTCCACATTGGCTAAAGATGAAAATGAGAGTTGAAGCCCGGTGATAGTCCCTAACAATCCTAAAAGAGTGGCTATATTTGCAAAAAGAGTCAGATAGTTTAGCCGCTGTGATAATCGGGGTACCTGCTTAATCGCTTCTTCTTCCAATCCCTCCTGGATCTCCTCAATACTCATCCCTGCATCAAACCTCTCCAAAGCAGTTTTCAGAAGCATGGTCTTAGGATCCTTGCCCCTGCTTAAAAGATTTCTGGCCTGTTCGATTTTATTATCATTAAGTGAACGGGCCAGTTCGGAAACCAGGACGGTGCCTTTTCTTTTACAAATCAAATAATAAAAAATCAGCCTTTCCAAAGAAACCGCTACAGCTAAGGCCATAACCCCTAAGATAACCCCCATAAACGGACCACCATCAGAATACCACCTGGCTAAAGTCTCAATCATTTAAAATATCCTTCCCAAAATCAGTAATTCTTATATGCCTTGGAAAAAATCTCGCTGATAATATTTCAATTAAGGGAAAATGTTTAAAAACAATTTCAATGCAGCGGATAAGAAAAGAAGAAAAATAAATTTATATGATCAGCAAATCAAATTCCGAGCAATAATTCAGTAGGGTCCAGTCAACTGAATTCAACTATTCTATTGCTGTTTTTTTTGTTAAAAGATTACGATTGCTTGCTTTAATGGTCCCATTATTCTATAATTCTTTAGATTTAAACGTTTTTTCTTCATTCCTTCCATTACTGTTCTTTTTTAAGAGGGAATTCAGATGTCTCAGAAAGCTGCCGTCCGATATGTATGTCTATGTGCCCTGATTTTCTTAACCAGTCAATCTGCCCCGTGCAATGATAATGATACCCTGTTTCCCACTCCAGAGATACTCAAAGGCAACGTAGCATTCTGGAAGAAAATTTATTCTGAAGTATCATTGAAGGAGGGATTGATCCATGATCGCGATTACCCAATGGTAATTTTTGAGAAAGTAAGTGGAGATGGCTCCTCTGCAAAAATTAAGAGTCTCAGAGAAAAAATTGCAGCCTCTTTAAGAACGATTGCCACACGCCCCCAATCGGAGTGGACAGAATATGAAAAGAGTATTTATGATCTGTATAAACAACATGCCGACACTACCGTTATTGCAGGAGCAGCAGACCGGGTAAGATTCCAGCAAGGTCAGACAGAACGCTTCCGTCAGGGACTTGAGCGCTCCGGGCTTTATCTGGATACCATCAAGGCTATCTTTAAGAAATACGGAATCCCCGAAAGACTTGCATATCTGCCCCATGTAGAATCTTCCTTCAATACTGAAGCATACTCCAAGGTCGGAGCCGCAGGATTGTGGCAGTTCATGCGAGGAACGGGTAAGCTGTACGGCATGAGAATAGACTACATCATCGATGAACGCAGAGATCCGATAATTTCCACTATAGCTGCAGCCAAGTATCTCTCCTCCAGTTATCAGGAGCTTAAATCCTGGCCACTGGCAATCACTTCCTATAATCACGGAGTTTATGGAATGAAAAGAGCAGTGGCTCAGACCGGTTCCCGCGACCTGGGTTATATAATTCAAAACTATTCCAGTCGCTCCTTCAAATTCGCATCAAGCAATTTCTATGGATGTTTTCTGGCAGCAAGCGAACTGGCCCATAATTATAAAAGCTACTTTCCTCAAGTTAAGCTTTATCCTCCTGTCAAATATACTGATTTTACCCTGTCACATTATATTCATCCTGATATTCTATGCAGATATTTCAACATCTCCCAAAAAACGTTTTCCGAATTAAATCCCGCAATCCGTCCGGCAGTTTTTAAACAGCACCAAAAACTGCCTAAAGGATTCGTAATTCATTTACCTGTTGAATTTACCTCTGAATCGGTTTATGCTATGTTGGGCAATGTACCCGATTCACTGAAAACACTCGAACCCGAACGCCCCCAATATTACCGGGTTAATCGTGGAGACAACCTTTACGCTATCTCTTCACGTCTGGGGGTAAGTCTTAACGAGCTACTAGCAGAAAATAACATCTCTAAAAAAAGCATCATTCGTGAGGGTCAGATCCTGCGCATTCCCGGTAAAACCACCGGCGGACCCCAGGTTGCTATGGCCAGCGCTGATAAAAATATTAAAACCACTAAGCCCACAGCTTCGCCAACCCAGAGCACATCAACAGAAAGCAGCGAAACTGAAGCCATAATAGAAATCGCTCAGGCCGAAGCAAAATCAATCATGCCTCCAGAAGAAAAGGTTGAATCCAAAGATATCGCGGTAGTGATCCCTCAACCACCAGTGACTAAAACCGATTCCAAAAAGAAAGTCTCACCGCAGAAAATCATCAAAGAAACACCACCAGAAGCAGTTGAAGAGATCAGCGATTCCCTCAAAGCAGTGGCTATGACTCCGGCTATCGTTAATAATGAGCCCAGTCCGGCACAAAGACCTTTTCTTTCCTCTGATTTCGATGTTAGCCTGTATAACCTGGATGTAGTGTTGCTATCATCTGGAAACAGTGCAGAACTGGTGGTCTCTATCGATGAAACCATAGGACATTATGCAGACTGGCTCAAGGTACCCACCTGGCGAATAAGAAAACTGAATGATATGCGCAACTCTGATATCAGGATTAACAGCAAGATTCGCATTCCCATAGATCGCCCGGATGCCCTGGAGACATTCGCAGCAGCACGCCTGGAATACCACATGGCAATAGAGGAAGACTTCTACACACAGTACATGGTAATCGATGTAAAACCCATGACAATAAAGAAAGGTCAGACTCTTTGGCATTTGTGTAATGAAGCAGACAACCCAATGCCTTTGTGGCTTTTCAAAAAATACAACAAACACCTGGATTTGAATAAACTGATGCCTGGGACTACAGTATGGATACCGGTTATTGGAGAGAATGTCTCAGGAATTTACAACCCCGGTTTGGGTAAAGCTGATTCTCAATTCCTGAGTGTTCCATTGAGGGATAAATCCCAGAAAATCAAAAGAATTCCATAAGATCCGACGGGTGTAGCATGGCTTTTGCCACACCCGGAAAAACTGGATTAAAATCAACTGAAATAGCTGACCCCTGACTCGAAAAGCAATTGATCCTTGCTGCCGTGAATGTTTACTGCCACATGCTCACCTTTTCTCTCAGAATGCCCCATTTTCCCTAACACTCTGCCATCAGGACTGAAGATTCCTTCGATAGCCTGATACGATCCATTCAGATTTGCTTCTCCGCTGCATTTACCTTCGCAGTCCACATACTGAGTTGCAACCTGACCATTTAAAAACAGTTCTTCAATTGTCTCCTCCGGAGCAACAAACCTTCCCTCACCATGAGAGATGGCAATCGCATGCAGATCGCCAGGCTTAACATTGTTGAACCATGGCGATTTAACCGAACAGACACGGGTATATGCTATATGAGAGATATGGCGGCCGATCGTGTTAAAGGTCAATGTTGGACTTGATTCATTCATCTCGCGGATTTCACCATAAGGAACCAGTCCAAGTTTTACCAAAGCCTGAAATCCGTTGCATATACCAAGCATCAAACCATCCCGATTCTTTAACAGATCATCGATAGCATCTTTAATATGAGGATTTCGGAAAAACGCGGCGATAAATTTGCCTGAGCCATCCGGTTCATCACCAGCACTGAAACCTCCGGGTATCATCACTATCTGTGATTGGCGGATCTTTTTTACCATCGATTCTATCGATTCCTCGATGTCAGATGGACTGAGATTTTTTAAAACAAAGGTGTCACAAACTGCCCCGGCTTTCCGAAATGCCCGTTCAGAATCATATTCACAATTGGTACCAGGGAACACCGAAATAAGCACCCGTGGACGGGCAATCTTTACCCTGGGAGTAACTTTACTACGCTCTGTGTAAAGCTTTGCCTCCTTAACGTCTTTAATAATCGAAGCTCTTGTTGGGAACACTTTTTCCAGAGGTTTTTCCCAATACTCCTGAAGCTCATCGATATTTAAATCGATCCCGTTTACCCTTATTAACCGGTTCTCAATGGTAACACCCAGATTCTTAACGGTAATACCGGCGAATTCTTTTCTGTAATCAACCCCTTCTTTGATCTCCAGAACTATGGAACCGATATCCGCACTAAAAAGGAGCTCCTCATCAATAAAATCTTCGAATTGCATACCGATTCGATTACCAAAACTCATTTTACTGACTGCTTCGGCAACTCCACCGGACTTTACCGTATGAGCAGAAAGCACCTTTCCATCATTAATCATTGTATTTATTACTGAATATGCCTTATCAAGCTGAGCAAAATCCGGCATCTCCTGTTCATCACGCGCAACAGAAACCAGAAGAACAGTTGAACCAATTCTTTTGAATTCCGGTGATATCACTTTACTTACATCCACCGGAGCAAGAGCAAATGCCACTAAAGTTGGTGGTACGTGCATATCTTTGAACGTACCGGACATGCTGTCTTTCCCGCCGATTGCAGCAATACCAAGTTTCTGTTGTGCTGTCAATGCTCCAAGCAAAGCAGAAAAGGGTTTACCCCACCTGAGCGGATCGGTGCCCACCCGTTCGAAATATTCCTGTAAAGTAAGGCGGATCTGGTGATGATCACCACCAGAAGCTACGATTTTTGCTACTGCTTCGATTACCGCGTAAAGCGCACCATGAAACGGACTCCATCTGGAAAGTCTGGGATTGTAGCCATGACTCATAACCGTTCCAGCAGTAGTGAAGCCTTCAGTAACTGGCAGCTTGGCAACCATACATTCAGCAGGTGTAGCCTGATACTTGCCACCAAAAGGCAATAGTACAGAAGCAGCCCCGATTGTACTGTCAAAACGTTCAACAAGCCCCTTCTGACTGCATACATTTAGATCCGATAAAGTAGAGAGCCATCTGTCAGCGAGGCACGATGAGCTGTTCTTATCAATCATTGTCTTATTAAAGAAGTTTTCAGCATCCTGCGGAGTCTTTACGAAAACATCGGTTTCCAGCTGTGTACCATTAGTATCCAGAAAGTCTCTGCTCAAATCTACAATGATTTTCCCCCGCCAGATCATCTTCAACCGTCTCTCAGCAGTGACAATTGCTACAGCCGCAGTTTCCAGATTTTCACTGGCAGCAAAAGCCTCAAACTTCTCCCGGTCCGATCGCGCTATGACAACCGCCATACGCTCCTGCGATTCTGAAATCGCCAGTTCTGTCCCATCGAGGCCTTCATATTTTCTGGGTACAGCATCCAGATCAATAATAAGTCCGGGAGACAACTCACCTATGGCCACAGACACTCCACCGGCACCAAAATCGTTACACCTCTTTATCATTCTGCTAACTTCAGGATTACGGAACAGGCGCTGAAGTTTACGTTCGGTGGGAGGGTTGCCTTTCTGTACCTCTGCACTGCAACTGTTAATTGAATCCTCTGTATGCTCCTTGGATGAACCTGTAGCCCCGCCACAGCCATCACGCCCCGTTCTTCCTCCTATCAGAAGTACAATATCCTGGGGAGCCGGAACACTCCGGTTTACATTCGCCTTGGGTGCAGCACCGACTACTGCTCCTATCTCCATTCTTTTGGCCACATAGCCTTCATCATAAATTTCAGCCACATGACCGGTGGCCAAACCTATCTGATTTCCATAGGAACTGTAACCGTGTGCAGCCAGAGTGGTGATTTTTCTTTGAGGCAGTTTCCCGGGAAGTGTCTGCTCGACGCTTTGCCTTGGATCACCAGATCCAGTCACCCGCATAGCCTGATAGACATAAGAGCGTCCGGACAACGGGTCACGAATTGCCCCACCAAGACAGGTGGCAGCCCCACCGAATGGTTCGATTTCTGTAGGATGATTATGAGTCTCGTTTTTAAACATTATCAGCCAGTCTTCGGTCTTGCTATCAATTGTCACCGGCACAACGATACTGCAGGCGTTAATTTCATCGGAAGCATCCAGGTTATCAAGCAGCCCTTTTTTCCGCAGTTCTTTCATTCCAATAGTAGCAATGTCCATCAGGCAGACCTCTTTCTCCCTGTCACCATAGACATAAGAACGTGCCTTCTGATAACGGTCAAAAGCTTTACTGATAGGTTCAGAATATTTACCTGGCTCTATTTCAACTTTGTTTATAGTGGCAAGAAATGTAGTATGACGGCAGTGATCAGACCAGTAAGTGTCAATCATTCTAATTTCTGTGATCGTTGGATCGCGATGCTCGGTATCCCGAAAGTATTTCTGGCAGAATTCAAGATCTTCAAAGCGCATCGCCAGTCCCAGTTCAATTCTAAGCTTCTCCAGTTGAACAGAATCCATACTTATAAAACCCTGGACTACTTTGACATCTGCAGGTGGGGTAACTTGCATCTGAAGTGTCTGGGGCTTTTGTAGAGATGCCTCCCGTGAATCGACAGGATTGATACAGTATTTTTTAATTCTTATGAACTCTTCATCGGTAATTGATCCTTCCAGAATAAAAATCTGAGCAGTAGCCACCAGGGGGCGGTTTCCATGAGTTATGAGCTGAATGCATTGAGCCGCAGAATCAGCCCTCTGATCATATTGTCCTGGAAGATATTCGACCGCAAAAACACAATCTTCATTCTTGTAGGGAAAAGTCTCATCGTATACCAGATCTACAGGAGGTTCAGCAAAAATGATGGTCCGCGCAGTTTCATACTCCGAATCAGTAATACCTTCCAGGTCATAACGGATCAAAACCCGAACATGATTCAATCCTTTGATCTTCAGGTTTTCTCTTAAATCGGCCAGTAAAGCCTGTGCTACTACATCAAAACCGCTCTTTTTCTCCACAAAAATCGATCGGACCGTACCCATATCCACAAAACCTTTCACTGAAAAGACGGCCTTTTCCAAGCCGCACCGAAAGCACTGTTAGCTGCAAGCAGATTATTACGGTTGAACAAGGAATAAAATGCAAGCGCTAAGGAGAGTTAAAAATAAGTAATTTTTGGGTAGATAGTATGGATTGTTTGGGAAACTACAGCATAGTTTGTTTTAGATGAAGCCACCATTAGCCTCAGACAGACCCGATTATACATAGTAGTATATAGAGGATTGCATCTTAGAGTGGAATTCAATCGATTAAACGATCAGATATTTGTACAGCCCCTTAAAAGAAACGACTTTTTTTCTGAATCACTTTTTTTACTCCGTCCCCTTCAGAATTGAGCATTCTATACATACAGTTTTGAAAGCAGGATCTAAAAATTTCTCAAAGGCTCCGGATTAATTACTAACTTTCCTTCGTCCCCAAACATATCCGGGAATATTTCAAGGGACGGAGGAAACTAAATTTCCTAATCAGCCCAAAACCGGAATCAATCAAATAATACGTAGAATTACTGTAGCAGAATGTAATGATTACCGAAAAAAACTTTCAGGGTAATTTAAAACCAGCTTATACCCTCCAACAAAAGAGGAGTCTGTTTACCTACGGCTAAATTATCCCAGACACTACTGATCGATCGTAAAAGGATACGCCTGCCTCCCTCCGTGCCACTCTGCAGTTAAAAAATATTTCCCTGGAGAGAATCCGAGAGCAGGAATATGAACTAAGGGGCCATCTGCTCCCTTTATTGAACGAAGGCGTTTTCCTGCAATCGAATATATTTGAAAAGACAGTTTTTTTCCAGCAAAGGAATCCGGTATTCTTACTATGATATGGTTTTTCCACTTCTTATGGATTGATATTTTTTCGTGTGTTTGACGATAAAATTGAGGGGGAGAAACTGCATTGCCATTATCGGGCTCACACGCAAAAATAAGACCGGTATCGCCTACAGCTACTATCGTTTTGCCGTTTGTTGCTATTGAATATAAAGTGCCATAGCTATTCAGGGGTACCCATACCATGTTGCGCCATACATAGGCATTGTAAGAAACGCATATTGCCGGCTTTCCTCCTATAACTCCGGCTGTAATATATTCCTTCCCTGTCCATAACATCGAATTAACTGTTTCAATGGTCCAGTTTACATCCTGCTTTGTCCAGTTTTCTCCATCTTCTGAAAAATACAAACTATTAACTCCCAATCCCAGAAGCTTCGAACCAGTCCAGGTCACGTAACTCAGTTTAGTTCTGAATCTGTCATTTTTTGTCCATGAAATTCCGTCTTCCGAAGTAAGAATTACATCTTCATTAAACCCTGTCACAACCAGTTTACTCCCAGTCCATGTTATTGATTTCAGCGTTGTTGAAATCCCGGTAGGTCTTATTGTCCAGTCAACTCCATCAGGAGAGGTTATGACTGTTCCATCGCTTCCTACTGCAACAAACATACTGCCGGTCCAGGTCACTGAATTGAGCCATGTTAACTGCGTCTCAAACTGTTTCGCCCAGGAAATTCCGCCATCTGACGAAAAATAGATTTTACCCTGATATCCTACAGCCACTAGTCTGGAACCTTGCCCGGCGACCGATTGAAATTGATAAATAGAATCGAATCTCTCCGTCCAGATGTAACCGTCAGGTGATGTGAGAATTGTGCTCACTCCTACAGCTACAAACAGTTCTCCTGTCCAGATTACAGAGAAAAGTGTTGCTGCAGGACGGTTGCTCCAGGTAATCCCATCTTCTGAGGTATACATTGTTCCGTTATTGCCTACCGCAAAATACCGGTTTCCGATTCGGTTTACATAATTTACCGATTCTCTTGAATTAACCAACTTCCATTCATTCCAGGTGTTTCCGTCTGAAGAGGTGAAGATTGATTTTGTGGCACCCACAATTATTTGTGAACCGTCCGATACTGCGCAATTAAGTGTGTTATCTTTTGATATTGTATCGACAGTCCACTCTTCCCCATCCAGCGAAGTCAATACTATACCAATGCCGTTCTTATTGCAGGTTGCAATAAGCTTGTTTCCTGTCCAGGTTATTGAACTGAACTCTCCATCAATGTTAGTTTGAACGGAGTCCCAATTAATTCCATCAACCGATGTTATTATGCCGCCATCACCTGCGGCATATAGTCGGTTGCCTGTCCAGGTTACCGACACCAGCTCATTGTTTCTGAAATCCTCCACTTCATAATTAGTCCAGCTAACACCGTCAGAGGAGATACTTGTGGTTAATCCATTATTATACGCATTTTCAACCACTACCAGCTTGCTTCCAGTCCATGCCATGAAACTAGCAGAACTGATATTTTCAACGCTGAATGTTTTCCAGTTCAGGCCGTCAATCGATGTCATCACCCGACCGTATTCATCAATCACCACGAATTGTGTTCCGGTCCAGACAGCCGCCTTGAGATTAAGACTGCTTTTGGTGACAGAATCTATAGCGGTCCAACTCCATCCATTGTGTGAAGTAAGAAGTACTTCTTCCCCGCCAGCTACATAGCGGCTGCCGTTTGATACTATAAAATTCAGATTTCTTTTTTCCGGAAGAGGATTCACCATGACACAGTTATATTGAGCGTTTATGGCTTCATTAAACATAAAGATAATAACGGCTATATTTACTATACTTTTCATCAGCATGAACTATCCTTTGATAAGGAGCTTTTTCTGATAAAGCTGTCATAGGAGTGTTTAGAACAAAATAATTATTCTTTTGCAGAAAATCACTTTTTCACCTTTTTCCACCTTTGTAATCCAAAATCAGGCGTATTTTATCAATAATTATAGCACTTTTCACGCAATATTATCAAATCGAAACACGCTACGGAATCTATACAGAACTTTTTATAACTCGATAACGGTACCTGAATTGGTCAGCGCTAAGCGAGCAAATGAGAAGCGAGGATAGAAACACACTCCCTGCACCCAGGGGTGTTTCATGTATCTGGGAATTATCAGGCTACGGTTCGAATCGCCCTTATTAAGTTTAATTTCGCCTGAGCCAGGACGGCAAAGGCGACACTTCTATCCATTTATCTCTTTTCCACTTAGCTCCGGAACATACTTTCTGTCTTCTCTTTGTATATGTTCAGTAATCCAATTATTAAGAAAATCAAGCAAATTGATACTGATAACCAAGCTTCCTGAGTTGTACTGATCCGTTATTTCACCCAACCGTTTTACAAAGCCATTATGTTTTTGAATGTGCGACATTTTCCCTGAGTAGTTATACCTTTCAAAAGCTTTTTCTTCGTTTGAGAAATGGTATTTAGTGTATGCTCTCAGCTCTTCAAGTATTGCTCCCACAACCTCTTTTGCTTTTCCTTCACGCATAGCAGAATGCAGGATATTGATCTGTTCGATCAATTTTTTGTGCTGATCATCGATCACTTTGATTCCGATAGATAGTTTTTCACTCCATTCAATAAAAGCCATAGTTCTCTCCCAAAGATGGTTAGATGAATGCAACCAGGGTGCCCATTAAGAGGTTCCTGATATTTTTTTCCTTACAATTTTACTGTTAATCCTGAATCGTTTCCAGATGTTATTCGGAGGGCGACTTTTTGGCAAGTGGGATTGATGGTTTTACAGCCATCTGAGTCGAAATTTAAAGGAACAGTGGGGACGGAGGAAACGGAGATTGAATATCAAATATCAAATATCGAATAACGAATTTCGAAGTTAAAAGAGGAGAAGTAAAAATTTTTAAATCCGAACAGAGTAATCCATATCCCGCTAAGGAGCAAAATTTCAGATTCCGAGATCTCAGATTTCGGATTTCGAATTTCGAATTTCGAATGCCAAATCGAAGTAAATGAACCTAACAGCCCTGAATAAAAAGTGGCTAAGACTCACCACTTTTCATACATCTATTTCTTTTCCACGAAGAACCGGAGCATACTTCATGTCATCTTTTAGAATATGCTCAGAAATCCATTTATTCAGGAAATCAAGCAAATTGATACTTAAGGTCAGACTTCCGGCTTTATACTGATCAATTATTCCATCCAACTGCTTTATCAAGTCATTGTGTTTTTTAGTGTGTGATGCTTTCTCTAAGAAGTTATACTTCTCGAATGCCTTTTCTTCGGTGGAGAAATGGTATTTGGTATATGCTTTCAGTTCATCCAGTATTTTTCCCAGGACCTCTTTTGCTTTTCCTTCACGCATAGCGGAATGCAGGACATTGATCTGTTCTACCAGTTTCTTGTGTTGATTATCGATCTCTTTGATTCCAGTTGAAAGTTTTTCATTCCATTCCATAAATGCCATAGTGTACTCCTGAAGTTTGGTTAGATGATACGACTCACGTTCTGGTTCAGGGATGACCACCAGAGAGGTCTGGAAATTTTTTTCTATTTTACTGTTTATTTTGAGTAGTTTCCAGAGATAATTTTTCAGAAGTATTCTATCCCTTTTTTTTCCG
>Ga0209723_1001609_pt1 | contig 34187 bp, 22 predicted proteins | sample BiotimSIPDNA_2_FD_185750 | JGI IMG/M metagenome (GOLD analysis project Ga0209723, IMG submission 185750) | Anaerobic biogas reactor microbial communites from Washington, USA - Biogas_R2 time_0 SIP DNA (SPAdes) (version 2) | ecosystem: Engineered > Bioreactor > Anaerobic > Unclassified | place... | reverse complement strand
CGGGTATCGGAACAATTCTAAAAAAACATGATTGTACATGTGTACCCTGATTGCTGTAGACAGAAGTTTTTAGATTAAAATCCAGATCGGGTAATTGATACCCATAAAAACGGACAAAAAAAGTTAAGTATAAGTTCAATTCGTATTTTAACTGGTCCATTACGGAATATCGGATCAGGTAACTCATTTTCTGACTGCTATACACTATATGTTTACCGGATTAATAGAATGTATGGGTACAATTGTATCTGTACAAAATAAGGGTACTTCAATTTCTCTTGGAATACGTCCTGATATTCCCGATTTTTCAGTTGTTCCAGGTGGTTCTGTAGCTGTTGACGGGGCATGTCTTACTGTGGAAGAAAGTCGCGGAGCGGTAATCTATTTTGCTGCAGTTAAGGAAACTCTTGATCGTACAACTTTAAGTAGTGCGGTTTCAGGCAGAAGGGTTAATTGCGAGAGAGCGATGGAAGTTAAGAGCCGGTTTGATGGTCATATGGTTTTGGGTCATGTAGATGGGGTTGGAATTATAGAGCATGATCAGGATCTTGGCGGCAGTATTATGCGTACTTTCAGGATCCCTGATAACTTAGTGAAATTTATGCCTCAAAAGGGATCTGTAGCAATTGATGGTATAAGTCTGACAATCGCTTCTGCAGAATTTAACAAAATTTCAGTTTCTCTGATTCCTGCTACTATGGAAAAAACCACAATGTTAAAAAAGAAAAAACAGGATATTGTTAATCTGGAGTGTGATGTTTTAGCCAGATATCTTGATAATCTTTTAAATTACAAAACAAAATTATCCGATTCAGGTAAACCGGATAATTTATTGGACAATCTGGAAAGGTTCGGGTTTTGAAAACATTTGCTGAGATAGAAACCATTATCAAGGATTTTTCTGAGGGTAAGTTTGTAATTATCGTTGATGATGAAGACAGGGAGAATGAAGGTGATCTGGCATTTGCGGCGCAAGCCTGTACTCCCGAAAAAATAAATTTCATGGCAAAGCATGGACGGGGTTTGATCTGTATTTCTATGGAGGGTAAAACGCTCGACCGATTACAGATTCCAATGATGGTTCAGGAAAATACTTCACGGTTTGAAACCGCTTTTACGGTGTCTGTTGAAGCGCGGCAGGGGACAACTACCGGTATTTCCGCTGCAGACAGATCCGAAACTATTCGTAAACTTGTCGATCCGGATGCTGTTCCATCCGATTTTGTCAAACCAGGCCACATGTTTCCGATCAGGGCTCGTGAGGGTGGCGTTCTGGTGCGCAGCGGGCAGACCGAGGCTTCATTGGATCTCGCCAGACTGGCCGGGCTTTTCCCTGCAGGGGTGATTTGTGAGGTAATGAATGAAGATGGTACGATGGCGCGAATGCCTCAGCTTAAAGAGTTCAGTAAAAAGTTTGGTATCAAAATAATCTCCGTTGCAGATTTGATCCGTTACAGAAGAGCTCATGAAATGTTTGTTAAACGATCGGCAGTTTCAAAACTCCCTACAATTTTTGGGGATTTTGACATCATTGCTTATGAAGAGAAATTATCAAATGCTGTTCATATGGTTTTGCAGAAAGGTGAAATTAATCCGCAGGAACCTGTTCTGGTACGGGTACATTCAGAGTGTTTCACGGGTGATCTTCTTGGGTCATGTCGATGTGACTGTGGCGAGCAGCTTCACAGGGCAATGGAAGAGATAAATGATACTGGTGGAGTTATTTTGTATTTGCGTCAGGAAGGGCGTGGAATCGGGCTTGTAAATAAGCTCAAGGCTTATGCTCTTCAGGATCAGGGCCTTGATACTGTTGAAGCAAATGAGAAGCTTGGATTTGCGCCGGATCTGCGTGATTATGGAATCGGAGCACAGATACTGGCCGATATTGGTGTGCGGAAAATTCGCCTCATGACAAACAACCCTAGAAAAATAGTAGGACTTGAAGGATATGGGCTTGAGGTTATTGAAAGGGTACCGCTTGAAATAGCTCCACGTGAGCAGAACGCTCGTTACCTTAAAACGAAAAGAGAAAAAATGGGTCATTTACTTGAAGGAGGTTTTGCATGTCAGCCATAATAGAGGGAATACTTGATGGTTCGAAAAAACGGTTTGGTATTGTTGCCGGACGGTTTAACGAGCTGATTACCCGTAAACTGGTTGAAGGTGCCCTGGATTGTCTTATCCGCCATGGAGCAGACAAAGGCGCCATTACTATTGTATGGGTTCCTGGTGCATTCGAGATTCCTCTTACTGCACAAAAAATGGCCCGGACAAAGAATTATGATGCAATTATCTGTATCGGAGCAGTTATCAGGGGGGGAACACCTCATTTTGATTATGTTGCTGCAGAAGTTTCAAAAGGGGTTGCAAAAGTCAGCCTTGATGAGAGTCTTCCTGTAATTTTCGGAGTTCTTACCACAGATACCATAGAACAGGCTGTTGAACGTGCCGGTACAAAGGCTGGTAATAAAGGCTGGGATGCTGCCTTGAGTGCAATTGAGATGACAGACCTTTTTTCTAAATTGTGAATGTACTATTTTGGATTGCATTCCGTATTCTAAAATCCTTTCAATCCGTTTGAGAGTAAATAAAACTGATGAATAAACAAAAAACAAATAAAAATGGTGAAACCGGTTACCGGTACAGGCATAAAGCACGGGAACTGGCTCTTCAGACATTATATGCATGTGAAATTGGGACTGATAAAAACTGGCAATCTGTACTGGAACAGATCGCTGAAACTGCATCAATATCTGATGAGGTAAAAAAGTATGCAAGAGTATTGGTTTCTGCAGTTTTTGATTCAATCGATCAGATCGATCTGACAATTCGCGAACGTGCTGCAAACTGGGAGCTTAAAAGAATGGCAGCGATTGATCGCAATATTATTCGGCTTGCTGTTGCCGAGTTCGAGTCTGTTCCTGCAAAAGTTGTTATTGATGAAGCTGTGGAACTGGCAAAAACTTTTGGTACCGAAGATTCAGGAAAATTTGTAAACGGTATTTTAGATTCCATTCATAAAAAAATGAAAGGACATTCCCCAATGTCTGGAAAGGAAGGTTCAGAGCATGGAACAAACCCACGCCAAGCATAACCGGATTTTTGCAATACTTGTATTCGTGTTTGCTTTTATAGTTTTTATTTTAACTACAGCTCCTACTGTTGCATTCTGGGATTGTGGTGAATATATCGCGGCTGGCGAAACACTTGGTATTCCGCATCCACCAGGTAATCCACTTTTTATAATGATGTTGAGAGTTTCAAGTATTCTTATGCCATTTTTTGAAGATGTCGGTTACCGCATGAACGTTTTCGTGGCTTTTACAAGTGCACTATGTGCGCTTTTTATGTATCTCATTGCTGTCAGAATTTCCATTGCAATGGTAGGTGTTCCGGATACAACATGGAAACGGATCACTGTTTATACCGGTGGTGTGGTTGCAGGGCTTTTTTCTGTTTTTGGTTCGACTTTCTGGTTCAGTGCGGTTGAAGCTTCTGAAGCAAATCCGTCGATGCTTTTTGTGGCAATATCAACATGGCTGGCTTTAAAATGGGCTCAGAGTGATGATCCGAAACGGGATAAACTTCTGGTACTGCTTGCCTATGTAAGTTTTTTGGGTATTGGCGTACACATGTATTCCATGATTGCTCTTCCTCCAATTTTCCTGTTAATTATTCTGGTGGATAAAGAGAAAAGATACGACTGGCGGGTCTGGCTTACTGCAATTCTCATTGGTATAGTAATAATGGACCTGTGGCTTTATATATGGGTAGGATTGGCAGCAATTATAGTAACTTTGATCATGTCGCTTTTTGAAGGGCAGAAACAGGCTGTGTGGAGATTCTGTTTCTGGGTGACTGCTGTTGCCATGTTAGGATTTTCAGCTAATATGTATATCCCGATCCGTTCAACTGTCGATCCGATGATTGATGAAAATGACCCTGAAACATTTCAGGCTTTCAGAGATTATCTGCAAAGAAAACAGTATGGTTCTCAGAACATGATTACAAGAATGTTCCATCGCCGTGGTACATGGGAGAATCAGTTTTTAATTGAAGGCCACATGGGGTATGGTGGTTTCCATTTTACACAGTTTTTCAGATTTGATAAGCTGGATACCGAACGAGGTTATTTTGAAGATGGATTTGTTAAAGGAATGTCAAAGGTTATTATTTATCTGATACCTACTTTCATGATGCTTTACGCGTGGTATTATCTGTACAGGCGAAATAAAAATCTCGGGATTTTTCTGATGGCATTGTTTTTGTTGTGCTCGATAGGTCTTGTATTCTATATGAACTTTGCTGATGGTACCAGGCCGGAATATCAGGATTACATGTATTGGATGAAGAGCGGGAAACAGGGCCCTATGCCTGTAGTTCATCGTGAAGTACGTGTCCGTGATTACTTCTGGGGTGCTGCATTCATGTTTCTTGGAATGTGGGTTGGAGTTGCTGCATCTGCAATAATGCATGCTCTGTTTACAAATAAAAACAAGACAGCGAGAAAAACACTGGCTCCGATCATGGCAGTACTGTTTATGGTTTCACCAGCCCTTCCATTGACTCAAAACTGGGATATAAGCAGCCGAAGAGGGGACTGGGTGCCTTACGATTATGCTTACAATCTTCTGAATTCCTGTGAGAAAAATGGGGTAATTTTTACAAATGGTGATAATGATACATTCCCCCTCTGGGCTCTTCAGGAAGCTTATGGTGTACGTAAAGACGTTCGAATTGTAAACTTAAGCCTGGTTAACACCAAATGGTACATAAAACAGCTTAAGACACTTGAACCCAGGGTTCCTATATCATATTCTGAGGATCAGATAGACGCACTGCGTCATTCGCTGAATCCGATTGCGGAGCCGACAAAGTATCGTATGCCTTCAGCTGGTATTACTGTTGATCTTCCTACAAGAGGGGAGCTTAATGCACTTCGTGTACAGGACCAGATGGTTGTAAACATTGTAGACGCAAACAAATGGCAAAAACCTGTCTATTTTGCAGTTACAGTTTCTGATAATAACCTGATGGGTCTTGGGCCTTATCTTCAAATGCAGGGGCTTGTATACAGGGTTATGCCTGAAATTATACAGGAAAGTGAACGGCTTGATATAGCCAGGACTGTTCATTTGCTCGACAATGTATATCAGTTTCGCAGTATGGGAGATAATATTTCAAATCTTAATGAAACTTCGGAGAAACTGCTGACTAATTATGCAGCTTCATTTATTCAGGTTGCGTTGACTCTGAGAAATCCTTTGACAAGAATGAAAAGTGAGATCGAGCGATTAAAAACGGATACCACAACTGTTGTTGAGGTACTTGAAACGAAGGAAAAAGAGTATAAGGACACTCTTGATCTTGTTATTGGTAAGCTTGATCAATGTATTGAGTTGATGCCTGATGACTGGAGACCCAGAGTGCTTCGTCATGAAACTCTGCTTAATCATGACAGAGCAGAAGAAGCTGAAGCCGGTATGAGGGATGCTTTAAAGAGGGACCCCGATAATCTCGATTATCAGAAAATGCTGGTTCAGGCTCTGGAACAAAACGGTAAAAAAAAGGAAGCAACTGAAATTCTCAATAAACTTTTAAATAAAGATGTTGATCCATGGTATGTGCATGCTACGCTTGCGAAAAACTATGAAGAGCTGGGAATGCTCGACAGTGCGCAGGAGATAATGAGGCAGTTCTCTCTTACTCATCCTGGAGATCGACGAGCGTCTGCCTACATCGAACAGATTGAGAACTTGAAAAAGAAAAGTACCGATACCGGATCTGTTGAAGATTCTGTTGTTGATACAAACAGGTTGCTGAATAAGGATAGTCTGGCAGAAAAAGGTGCTGCTCCCAAAGAGCTTGAAAAAGTTGGTAGTGCTACTGTAGACAGCCAGGACAGTAAACCTGTTGTGGCTGATGTTGCTACTGACAGTTAATAAAAGTAAATAAACTGCTTAAAAATTAAAGGGGACAATTCTTGATGGGATTGTTCCCTTTTGCTATATGGGTCGGACCGGTCATGGTACCCAAAACTTTATTCATCCTCACCCGACAGATTCCACAAAACTCAAATTATATTGCAATAGAGTCTGGTGAAGCGCTTACTGTTGCACGCGGGACAGCAAAAACAGAAAATGGTAAGGCTGAAATTGAACTTCCCGAACATTTTTCACTGGTCACAAGCGAAAACGCGCCTCTTACAGTGCTTCTGACTCCGGAAAACGTGCCTGTTTTACTATATACAAAAAACAAAAGCAAAACAAAAGTAACAGTTGCAATGAAAAAATCCGATCTGTTTGAATTCGGTGACGTACAGTTTGCGTTCCAGGTTACAGGGGTAAGAGACGGTTTCGAAGATGAAGAGATTATGGTGGATACAGATAAAATGCTTAAAAATGAGAGAGAAGAACCCAAAGAGTTGAATCCTGTCAAAAAGAGAATAAACGATTTAGCGAAAAAAGCACGGAAAATTAATGAAAAAGAAAAGAAAGATAAAAAATAATCGTTAACTATATTATATATAAAAGTAAGTCAAAACGATTAAGTTAGATAGGATTTTATATATCGATGATCACCCGCTTGTGCGCTCGGCGTATATGAATATCTATATCTTAATCCAATCACAGGCTCGTGCATTCGGCGTAACTATTATTTATAAATTGTATTTAACAATCAGCTTATGTGCTCGGAAACATGATTTCATTGAACATTCTTTCACCCGAACGTACCCCGAGCAGGGTCGAGGGGCCGATTTATGCGATTACGACAACGATTACGATAAAGACAACGACGAAAGATAAATATGCCCATCGTAGATGTTTTTCTGATTCTAATCATTCATCATTCATGATTCATATAATCGATTCAGGTATTATTTTGTTTTTTAAAATCAGGAACATTTTCAATCCAGCACTAAAGACAAATAGCTGAATAAACATTATCGAAATTGATTTAACAACAACATATTCTGTCAGGGACCTTGTTTTCGAGAGGGTGAGTATTATCTCCCTGTTTAATTGTGGAGGGTATGCAAGTAATAAAGATATCCCGATCATTGCAAGAAGAAAAATATATCTCAAAGGCTGGGAAAAAACTGCCCCGGGTACGATTTGTGGCCTGGTTTTGCGATACCATCCGGTAAACCAGATAGCTATTATAGTCAACCCGGCAACAGTACTGCCATGTTGAAAAATATGATGCAAGGCAATAGAGCCTTTTGAGGTTCTTAAAACACGATATTCAACAAAGTTCATACCATGCTGTTTCCATTCATGTTCATGTGTAAGGGTGTCCCAGGCAATATGCGTAAATGCGCCGATAATAATAGATAAAATAACAAGTTTGAGCTGTTTGAAGGATAAATACCCGGACTTTTTTGTGTACTTGAATAATCGGCTTCTGAGAGAATCGGGAAACAGTTCAAGAAGAGGACGTTTTAAAATGTAATGAAATATCAGAAAAAGAAGAAGACCTGAAGGCAATGAAAACAGGAAAATACCAAGAATTGAGTGAGAAATACGGTTTGGTGTAGCAAAGCCTACATAATATCCAAGGTCCGGTGCAATGCTTCCGATTATAAGCGCCGAAAGAACAAACCTGTGTTTGGCAAGCGGTATTATAGCTGCCGGATGTGCTCCTGTGAAAGGCATACTTGAAAATACCTTATTTTGGTATTAAAGAAAACAAATACGGGGAAAATAAAAAAATATTTGCTAATAAATAGTGTAAATGCTAATTTAAACACAGGAAGTAGTGCGTAGAGCTTATCAGGAACTGTTAGTTAAATGGCTTATTTGCACATTGTTGAAGGTCCTCATCAGGGAACACACGTACCACTTTCAGGCAAACTTACTATTGGGCGCAATTCTGCAAACGGTCTTTGTCTGAATGATTCCAGTGTCAGTAGAATGCACGCTGAAATCTGGAACAAAGATAAATATTATGCTCTGGTGGATCTGGGATCTTCAAATGGATCAATTGTAAACGAAACGCTTCTTCACAAACTGGTACCACGCCCTCTTTACGATTCAGATGAGATTACTATCGGCAGCAGCCGTATCATTTTTCATGCCCAGGGTGATGAACCACCCGGCTCTTCCAAAATCAGGTATAAAAACAAACCTGATATTGATATTGCAAGTCAAAAAAAAGGTACATCACTTTCCATTGTAATGACTTCGGGCGATAAAAGTGATTCGCGTGTAAATGCCACAATTGATGCATCAAGGGTGAATCTGATCAATTCAGAAGATCTGCGGCCCGATATGCTTGCAGAAACAGTAAAGCGGCTTGGGGCAATGGTAAAAATATCTGTTGATCTGGGAGCCGTTCGTAAACCGCAAACTCTGGTTGAGCATATAATGTCGGGAATATTTGATATTTTTCCGCATGCTGACAGGGCATTTGTCATGTTGCGGGATTTAAATGACGGACAGATTAAACCATTTGCAGCACGAAAACGTTTTGAAACAGAACAAAACGATGAATTCCCTGTAAGCCGCACAGTTATAAACACTGTAACCGGGCAAAAGCAGTCAATCCTTCTTTCCGATGCGCAGAGTGATAAACGTTTTGCAGAACAGCGTTCCGTTGTTGACCTTTCTATCCGTTCTCTAATGTGTGCTCCATTATTGTGCAAAGAAGATCTTTTGGGGGTAATAGGTGTGGATACCATGTCTGGACGACATGCCTTTGTTTCAGATGACCTTCTTATGTTGACCGGAATCGCTTCACAGGCCGCTGTTGCAATCAAAAACTCCGAACTTTTTACAACTGTTGAGAAGGAGTCAAAAAAAAGAACATTACTCTCAAGGTATTTGTCTAAAGATATTGTTGAAGGTATACTTGATGGGACAGTACCTTTTCACCTTCATGGAGAAAAAAAACGGGGTACGATTCTTTTCTGTGATATAGTCGGGTTTACAAGTATGGCAGAAAACCTTGCGGCTGTTGAGGTTTTTGAAAAACTTAACAATTATTATTCGGTTGTTACTGAAATAATAACCGGAAACCGCGGAACTCTTCATAAATTCGGCGGAGATATGGTGATGGCGTTCTGGAATGTCATGTATCCCGATAATTCTGCTGAAGAAAATGCGGTGCGAACCGGACTGGAGCTTCAGAATGCAGTTTTCTCATTTGATCTGGATCTGGAGAATGAGGGGCAGAAACCGGTTTTTCTTGGAATCGGGTGTAATACAGGAGAGTTTGCCGGTGGAAATATCGGTGGTTCAGACCGAATGGAATACACTGTAATAGGGGACAATATCAATCTTGCCCAGAGAATTGAGGCTCTGGCAAGCAGATGGCAGGTACTGATATCTTCAGAAACCTATGAGCCAATAAAGGATAAATGTGTTGCAATAGAGCTGGAGCCAGCAATAGTAAAAGGACGCAAACAGCCTGTAAAAGTATATTCCGTAAGGGGAATATTACACAAAAACAGTTCATTATTACTCGATATACCTGTTTATATCATGACTCCCGATGGATCTGTTACCGGAAACGGATTATTGACATTGTACAGGACTGTGTGTGGTGAACCGGAAATTCATATCTCTTCATTTTTCAGAATACCTCCATGGAGTACCCTTATAATTCAGCTTGACCTTCCTGAATTTATGAATGCATTGCAGTTGTCTGGAAAAGTTGCTGCCGTGCTTCGTAGTGCGCATGACGGAAGGAGTGTGTATTCACGTATCGTTTTGACAAATCTGGGTGGTGACAACGAAGCACTGGCTATGTTGAAGCCCGGAACACTTCTTAAATCCCGAAAAACCTGGCAGAACATGAAACGTCACTGAGTTGCTGTTACCAGTGTAATAGAAAGCATTTTCAGGTTGAAACCAAAAGTTTAATTGCCACTGCCTGAAAACGGTATTGGTTATATAAATCGGTTTCAGGTTGACTAAAGCTTTTGAACCCTTCGACTTAAAGCTGATGGAGCTTTTTCAGTTTTCGTTTAACAGTTTCAGATCATGTGGTTCTATTTTATCAGAGTGCATATAGATTCCGGTTATCGACTCTTTGTAGAGATTTATATTTTTACGGACAAGAAGGTACCTGTTAAGCTCAAACATGGGTATTTCCCTGTATTCCCTGATTCGCACCTGCTCGTCGGTTTCATCACCAAACCAGATAGCTGCGAGTCGAAGCTGTTCGCTTCTGTCGCTGATAACAGATTGTGATATCCATCCTACGATGATATCGCAATTACCGGATGCAATTGATTTTTCATATCCGGATATGTCTGTGCCAACAAGTTTTGAAGTAATCTGGTCTGCAGAAAGATCCGCAAGAAGTTTCTCGGCAATAATTCTCGATGTACGGTCATCACTACGATAAAGAATCCTCAGAGGTTTTGAAATATACGGTATTTTTTGCAGCTCTGTTGTATTGTTTGGCAGGTTTTCATGTAGAGTATCGCATATCCGGCTGATTACACTGCCTTCCTCTTTGACAAATGAACTGAGGATATCTGCGGGATTAACGTTTGACGAAATGTATTTACGTATTTCGATATCTGAAACCGGACAGGATATAAAGTATCTTTCGGATGGCAGTGCGACAAGAGAAGCATTGTCAAGCAGATTCGTCTTTGCGTATGACAAATCATTAACTGTGGAAACCGTTACGGCATCATATTTATTAAGTGAGAAAGAGAGTATCGGATTGTCATCACCACCGGTATACAATGTCAATTGCTCCAGAAAAGCTTCTTTTCCTTGTAGAAGCGGGTTCGATAAAAGGTATTGTTCGCGATCATTTGATTTTTCGATGTAATACACACCAAGTTTTAACGATTGCACAAGAAGCCTGTGAGTTTTCAGTCTTTCTACCGCCTCATTATCTTGCTGAACCATTTTAAGGATAACAGTTTCCTGATCTGTGGCTCCGAAACCTTTGATTATCGCTTCATTCCCCCGAATAAACTCCTTGATACCATCAACATGCCGAAACAGTGCCAGGCCTTCAACAGGATGAGCCTTGACAAAACCAGTCCATGCATTTATGACATCAAGTGCAGACAGTGATCTCCCATTTGCGTTTTTCAGCCCTTTTTGGAGTTTTAGAATTACTCTTCCCGGAGAGGAACTGACAATTTTAAAAACCGGTTTTATGCCTGATATTGAATCATCTGATAGGACATTTTGTGGGATTGTATCAGTAGTATCTTTCTGGGAGAAGGGGTAAACTGAGGTAAGAAGGGAAAAGGGTGGGGTTATGCCGGAACGTGAAATGTACAGGCGTACCGAACCACCAAATTCAGGTGAAAATGTGTCTGTTTCAGCAATCAAAGAATCTGTAATTGAATCAGTGTGACCTTCTATGAGACTTTCAGTAAATTGAGGCTGTTTGATTATTGCAAGGGATTCGGGCAAAACAATCTCCATACTGTCGGTTGGGTGAATCTTAATATGAACAAACTTGTTGTCCATACTCTTGAGTATACCCGCATAAGGATAATTTCTCATGAAATTCTCGAATGATTCAACAAATTCCATCCGTTTCTTTTCATCAGGAAATTCTACAATATAAGAAAGCGTATCATTTTTCTCTACCATAACAGGATAAGATGATTCTTTTTGTTGTGGTGCTTTAACAACAGTTGATGGTGGTGTGCAGCCGATTAAAAAAGCAGATAAAACGGATAATGTTAACAAATATTTATTCATTATTTTCTCCCGATAGCACCCCTAAAATAGCTGCAGGCAGTTCAGTTGTCCAGCCATGGTCAGGTTTGCTTGAATGAACAGAAATAAAAAAGTAGTTTTATCATAACAGCAGATGTTTAAATAGCTGATAAACCTGGATAAAACCGTAATATGATATTTTTTTATATTCCAGATAAAACCTGTTTATTGAAATCTGCTGCAAAAAATATCTTGTCTCGCATGTGGCGGCAACATTACTATAATTTTTTACGCGTCAGGTTTTTTGAACATCTTTCGGCCAGGTGTATCTGGAAAAATCCTTTAATTCAGGTCGAAATTTAAAAATAGCATATTAGATCGAAGATATACAAACCTGATATTCAAAATGAATAAGGTTTTGCTGTTTAGAAATCTGCATAAAAACCTGCTCCACTTCATCTTTTATACCTGGTATATGGAGTTTTGAATGATAAAAAAATGGTTTTCCAAAAAATGGCTGATAATACTTTCTGTATCGGTTCTGGTGCTGATTGTAAGTGTGTATCCGGGATATCTACTGGCCCGATTTGCTTTTAACAGGTATTTTGAGCATTGGGGTAACAAGCTTGTGGATCTGGAAAACCGTGGTTTGCTTTCAAAACAGTATGGAGCGGGGTGGCAGGATGTACTTGTGGATCGGGCCATGGCCATGGAAGCATCCAGGATTATGAATAACGGAAGTGATTCTGAGGCTCAGGAAGATGAAGATACGGTACAGGTAGTAGATGGAATTGTTCTGGCTGATTATCCGTCACTTTCAATTATTGATCAATTACGTCAGGTCAAAGAGTATTCCAGTATTATTGAGATTGTGGATCGCAAAGAGAGGCCTTTATCCCGAATCAAAACAGATCATTCGAGAGCATCAATAAGTGAATTCCCGCCTGTTTTAATCACTGCCCTGATTGCTTCTGAAGATGGAAATTTCAGAAAGAATCATCTTGGTTTTGAATTTAAAAGCTTTGTTCGTGCTGCTTTACAGTCTGTATGGAATGCTGTTTTTACATTTAAAAAATCGCCACCGCGGGGGACTTCAACAATTACTCAGCAGGTTGCAAAACTGTTTATTTCCAGGCTTGATGAGTACGGGATGAGACAGGTTAGTCGTTCTGTAGACCGGAAAATTCGAGAGCTTCGCATTGCTGTTGCATTGCGAAAGCTTTATGGAGCAGATGACATACTTGAAGTGTACCTTAACCATTGTGTTACAAGTGATTATGGAATGATAGGCTTCAAGGATATTGCCAAAGGCCTTTTTAACAAGGAACTCGGGGGACTTTCTGATGCAGAGTGTATTTATCTTGCCAGAATGGTTAAGTGGGGGAGGAATATAAAATCCAAAATTGTAAATCAGTGCAAAGTTGATATGCCAAGGATGTCTGAAGCACTGGGATGGGATGAGAAGAAGCAGCGTGAAGTTCTGGAGGAAGTAAGCGAACTGCAGTTTCAGAAACCACGTGTTTTTCAGGGAGAATATGGACCACTGGTTGATCTTGCAAATGATTTCTGGCTTTTAACACTGGAAAAGAAAGGGTCTGGTCCGCAGCAGCTTGAACAGATGGATATTATTGATCCAAACTCATTGATCCGGAAAAAAGGTAATCTCAGGATTCAGCTTACTATAGATTTACCACTGCAGCAGACTCTTCAGAAGCTTGTTGATTCCCGTGGATATGGACCGGATACAACCATTATTGATGAAGTACGTATCGGAAGCAGGGGAGAAACTGTCATATCGGAAACTCCTTTACGTGATACAATCAGGGCTGTAAGGATATTGAAAAAACCGGTTGATTTCAGTGAACCCAACAGTGCTTACATAACCAGCCTTAATCCGGGCGATACTGTTATTGTTAATATCAGGTACAAAAAAACTGGAAAAAATGAGTACCGAAGAAGCTGCTTTTATTATGAAAAACGTCCTGTAATTGTTAATGGACAGTATTACGCGTATAGTATCATGGACTCGAAAACTGGTGAATTGCTTGCGTATTACTCAAAAGATCGTCTGGGGTCCAGACTGGCATGCCTTTTAAGAAACCGTATACCTAACGGATCTTCTACAGCAAAACCAATCTTTAACGCTCTGAACTTTGATCTGCGGATCTTCAAACCATATTCAAAATGGACAGACGAGATAGCTGTTCCTGATGATGTTCCCTGGAAGAGAGAATTAAATTATAACCGTAATAAATTGATAGGGGTGATTTACAAAAACAGTGCTGTGCGGGGCAAAGGATATCCGGTACACAATCATAATTATGTTTTTGACGGGTGTCAGTATCTGTTTGACCATCTTAATGCTTCAAATAATATTCTTGCTGTTGAGACCGCTTATCGTCTGAATCAAAGGTTATTTGACGAGAATGGTGATATCATTCCCGAAGCTTTCCCGCTGGTTCAGTATTTCTACCGGGTAGGTGCTTTTTCACGGATCAAAGACTCTTTACATTTAAAAGAGGTTACTGGTGTGAGGGCATATAAAGAACTTTGTCGTATTGTCGGGGTTGATGTAGATACTATGCTTTCTTACGGGAAAAGAATGCCGGTTTCGGACAGTATGTATTCGGTTGCACTTGGAACTCTTGAAATGAGTCTGTATGAACAGATGCATATTTTCAACATTCTGTATAATAATGACCTGATTGAGAAACCGGCCCGGCACCCGTCACTGGTTATAAAAAATATCGTTTTGAATGAAAGTGAAGTCGCTCTTGACGATACTGTAAAACGGTATCATCCTTTTATGGATATCAACAATATAAGGCCGACATTACTGGGTTTACATAAAAGGCTTGTTTCCAACAAATGGGATGGACTTGAGAGGTTTGATATACCGTATGTTGTTGATCCGTTTGATCCTGTTTACTGGGAAAACAGTTATAATGAGTTTGCGTATGAAATAACCGGGCCTATGTCCAATTTTGCAAAGAGTGGTACAACAGATGATGTAATCCGTCCATTTAATGTAAGTTCATCAAGTAAAAAGAGGACTAATTATGGTTTATGGAATGCAGTTCTGAGAGTTGACCTGTCGAAACTCTCGGGTGAGGGAGATCCCGACACCCGTGATATAACTGTAGCGTGTATCGGAGAGTGCAATACGAAATTTACCGGTCCGCGTGATGGAAAGACTCTTCATAAGTTTCTTACAACCGGGCTTCTTAAAAAGGCTGGTATTGGTGTTGAGAATGGTTATTTCTCCAGGTATGAAAGCTATTTAAGGAGGGTTACTCCTGCTGATGAGGACTGCAGCAATTATAACAGCAAGTTTACTCTTGATTCGCTGACAGTTGATTCTTTATCTGCAGATTCGGCAGGTGTTGAAGAAAACGAATTGCTGATGTTTGAAAATATCGACTGGCCGTAGAGATTTTTATGTTATTTGTTGAGAATAATATATCGATTTTCATGATTGCCGAGCGAAATATGTGCTATTTTGTAAATCTTACCAACAGTTGAGGGCTTCTGTTTGCATACCCCGGGCACCCGGCCCGGTAACTTTATATCTTGAACATTTTGGTTGCCGGGCGCGCAGTATGTCCTGCTAACTCTCTTTGTGATGGAGGTGGTTTTGATTGGCTCAAAAGGATCTGCAAAACAGATCCCAGGCTATTTTGTGTATAGGACAAACTGAGGTATGGGCCAATATGGACAATAAGAGCCGTATGAATTGAGAGATTCAAGTACGGTTCCGTGAGTGGCTGAAGGTGAAATTTCTTGGTCTACTCGACCAAGATGTTCAAAAAATCAAATTGTCCAGGTTGGGCCGCCGCAAGCAAGTTCCTTACAGGTACTGCAATACCGGAGCCGTTATACTCATTAAAAAGAGAAAAATGATTAAAAATATAACAGGCTGAGCTATTTTATTGAATTTTTTTGTGTACATTTTCATTATCCTGTGAAACGAAAGGTAAAAGCGGTATAAAAATAAATGATACTATTCTAATACGATCAACAGGTTTAAATATTTGTTTCAGGTCTTCAATTTTCTTGTGTGATAAGTATGGCCACTGTCATTAAATCATATGGCAGGTGAACTGAATGTTTTTCATTACTTATAATATTGACTTTCATAAATCAGAATAATACAATAGAGATCAGAATGGAGGTAATATGATTGCATTTATTCGTGCTGTAATTTGGGGAACAACCGCGTTTATGGTAATGCTTGTTGTCAGAAAAGTGTTAAACCAGGAAAATGAATTTGATGTAGATACCTACCTTACCAAACTACGGCAATTAGGATATTGAATCGCAGGCATAAGTTTGTTATCAACACCCGATCTGTTAGTCGAAACCGGCAGTTCGGGCCCTTGGTGAATCGAGAGGGTCAGTACTCAGTGATCAATGAACATTGATGCGAGAAGTGTGACTAAGGCAAGAGGTCAAAAATTCAATTCCAATCCCAACAAAAATTAAATTTTCAAACAACTACCAATAATTCAAATTATAATTTTATAAACCAGGATTATGTATCATTTAAATTCTTGATTGTTAAAATTTTAGCAAAATGGACAGGTCGGGATTTGAGTCTGATCAATTCTGATCGCTTCAGATTATACTGTTTCGAATTTCGTTATTGATTTCAAATATTTTTATCTGATTGAGTCCTTTATTCCTATGATTCTTTTTCGAAATTTATTGGTTTATTAGATTATTTCTGATTGTTTTTTTTCTGAATTTTCCTGTAAACCGGAATTATTCACAGGGTTCCACACGCCCACAAGAGGAATTTACAGGGCGGCAATGCATTACCGCGTGGGACGTGTGCGCTCGGCGAACATGAAAAGTATCATAAAAAGCATTATTATTTACGTTGGGCGTGTGTGCCCGACGATCCAAATTTTAAATTGCCGGGATGATCCTTGAAGAAAAATGGTTAATAACGGTTAGGTTGCATAACGTTGTAAAATTATTATGGTAAATAGTTATATTGATATAAGTATCAGGACAAATATAAAAGGATAAATTATGCGCCAGATAAAAAGGGAAAATTCAGGTTGCTGTTTTTGTTTAAAATATCTTACAGTTTTATTTCTGTTAAGTGCCGGTAAAATATTTGCCCAGGACCAATGGAGACTGGTGTGGGCTGATGAATTTGAGTACAATGGAGCACCGGATCCCGATAAGTGGTCTTATGATATTGGCGGGCATGGATGGGGTAACAATGAACTGCAGTATTATACCAACAGAACTGAAAATGCCAGAGTCGAAGACAGTGTGCTGATTATCGAAGTCAGAAAAGAGGATTATGAAAACAAAGAGTATACATCTGCTCGTATGGTTACTAAAAATAAAGGAGACTGGTTATATGGCAGAATCGAGGTAAAAGCAAAACTGCCCTCCGGTAAAGGAACATGGCCTGCAATCTGGATGCTTCCGACAGACTGGGAATATGGAGACTGGCCAAACAGCGGTGAAATCGATATTATGGAACATGTCGGATACGATCCCGGAATCGTTCATTCAACAGTACACACTGAAGCGTATAATCATACCAAAGGAACTCAGGTCGGCAATAATACAATTGTCAATGATTGTTTTACAAAATATCATGTCTATGCAGTAGAATGGTATCCGGATAGAATTGAAGGTTATGTTGACGACCAGAAATATTTTATCTTTGAAAACGAAAATGAAACTTCAGCCCAGTGGCCTTTTGATAAACGGTTTCACCTGTTACTGAATATCGCTTTCGGAGGCGACTGGGGCGGAGCACAGGGTATAGATCCGGATTTTCAATTATCACAAATGATAGTTGATTATGTAAGGGTTTATGAACCTGCCGGGAGTGATACTGCCGCTCCGGTAATTATCACCCATCCTGCATCGGTTACAGTCAATGAAGGGGATAAAGCGGTTTTTGAAGTAAACGCGAGAGGGTCAATGATTCAGTACCAATGGAAAAAGAACGGAGCAGATATTAACGGTGCAACAGGTAAAACACTGATTATACCCAATGTATCCATAAGTGATAACGGAGCTGAATTTTTTGTGGAAGTGTTCAATTCAAAGGGGACTGTACAAAGCGAAAATGCAGAACTTTCTGTAAAGGCTTTTGAGGGATTTAAGTTTCAAAAAACCAATCAGAACATAATAATAGATGGTATGGAGGATGAAATATTCAAATCAGTTGCTGTCGAAAATGTGGATAAAACAATTATTGGTACACCTGTTTCCCAGGATGATTTCAGCGCAGGATTTAAAGGTTTATGGGATGAAACTGCATTGTATATGTTTGTGAATGTTACAGATGAATCTCTGCAATCGGGTGGAGAATTAACATGGCAGGATGATGCTGTGGAGTTTTATATTGATGCAGACAACTCAAAAAACGAAACATATGGTGAAAATGATTTCCAGTTCCGTTTCAGTTGGAACAGTATCACTCCCGAAGAAACAAAGCATAATGCAATTGATGGTATTGAATATATTATGGTAGAAGTTGAAAGCGGATATGTACTTGAGGCAAAAATTCCGTGGAGTTTAATGGGCGTGACTGTTGAAGAAAACAGTTTTATCGGTTTTGATCTTCATATAAATGATTCGGATGTTTCGGGAGTTCGGGATACAAAAATTGCCTGGCACAGTACACAGGACAATACTTACCAAAATCCTTCTTTTATGGGTACAGTACAGTTGATTGATTCAGGATCACCTGTCAAAAACAGAAAACTGTTCGATAATACAGGCCACCATAATAAGCCATCAACAATTATTTCAATCAGGCATATTGATATACATTCATCTGCTTTTTATGATCTGAGTGGAAGGTTGTTAAAGGCAGATTATATGAACTCAAACAGAAAGATTCTTAATCGTATTATAGTTAAGCAGAGTACTTATGTGAAATAGCCCCGTTGTCGTTGTCGTTGTCGTAATCGTAATCGTTCTCATTGTTGTAATCATAACATAAATCGCCCCCCCCGCTCCTGCTCAGGGAACGTTTGCGTGAGAGAATTCGTTTGATATTAATAATCGTCTTCTCGACTATGTCCGGCGGCATACGTGTGAATAAATGTACATTCTTATAGATTGTGAATTTTATCTGATTATTTATTATTCTTTTCTGATTTCCCTGTTCTGGAGTTATACACAGGTTGCCACACGCCCCCAAACCGTAAGTTGCAAAGCTGAAATGCACTGTCGCGGGGGTCGTGTGCGCCCGGCGAGCCAGAAAATATTATAAAAGTTATAGTGTGCTGGGGCAACCATAATAACATGTATCTTTTTTATGTTGTTGCAGATACGATTCTAAACGTAGTATGTATGACCTGAATATTAACGATTCCTTTACGCGAGTCTTTTTCGCGTACATTGGTATTTAGAATCAGATCCAGAACGCTTAATATGTTAGTTATAGGATAACGATAACGATAACGACAACGATTGTAGTTTTTTTTCTTCATTCACCATTCACCATTCACCATTCATAATTCATAATTCATAATTCATAATTACCTTCACAGCCAAAAACCTTTTCTGCCCATTGCCGCTATGCAGCTAATCGTGAATTACTTGTCTCCATTCAGGTAAGATTTAATTCTTAATATTGAATTCTTCCGGATTCCAGACAACAGATTTATTTCTCCCGCTGTTTTTTGCCGTATACAATGCTTTATCTGCCCGGTCTATTAGATCCTTGACTGATTGGCTGTTGTCAATTCCTGCAAGACCAAGACTGACAGTTACAGAGACTGGATTACTCTGGCTGTAAATAACGGTTGAAGCTATTGTTTCACGAAGCCTCTCTGCTGCATCATGAGCAGTGTCAAGAGGCGTTTCGGGTAACAGAACCGAAAACTCTTCACCACCATATCTTGCCACAATGTCGATATTTCTGAACATTTGACGGGTAATTTTCGAGATGGAGACAAGAATTATGTCTCCGGTTGTGTGACCCCAGGTGTCATTAACCTTTTTGAAATGATCGATGTCAAACATGATTGCCGTAAGTGGATGATTGTATCTTGATGCACGGGTTATTTCCTGGTTTGCGAGTTCAAAGAAATGACGGTGATTGAATAAACCGGTAAGAGAATCGGTTTCTGCTTTTCTCCTGGCATCTTCAAGAAGCTGAATGTTGCGGATAGCCAATGCAGCCTGTTGTGCAAACATCGTAAACAGGTCCAGATCGTGCTTTGTAAACTCTTTTAGGGGGTTGTTTTCCCTGATTGTTATTACGCCGACAAGATTACCTCCGGCAATAAGCGGAGAAGCCATGAGACTATGCCATTTGTCGTGGGGGTATAATGGAGGATATGCTTCACCCAGCCCCTGACTGTTGACAATAATCGGTTTGCCGCCTGATGCGACCGTGCCCATGAGACCTTTACCTAATGGTAAACGGGAACCTTTTGTGGTAAAACTGTGGCAGCTTGCAGCGATTACAAGATCATGGTTTTCGCTGTTGTATAGACCAAGCTCACCACCTGATGCATTTAAAAGTGATACTGCACGAAAAAGAATGGTTTCAAGAAGTCTGTCGCAGTTGTGTTCCGATAACATGTCGGTTAAATTGTCTCTTAGTGCATCCAGTTCTGCTGCCCGTGTTTCGGCTTTTTTTCTGGCTTCACTTTCAGATTCTTTCACTTCCTTGAGATTGCCGAAAAGCATCCGGCTGGGATCGGTAAATACGGTTGTAATAATTGCCTTGTATAGAAAAAACCACGAAACCAGATGAAAGAAATCTGTTGTAAATTCTAACAATGGAATTGTTCCGTTAACATTTATAAGTAAACAGCACAACAAATTGAATACGACAGAAATTGTCAAAAACTTTACTAACTTTTTATCTGGAGAGATATTAAAACGGTAAAGAAAAAAAATAACAGAAACCAGTAACAATGGGGTTAATAGTTTTAAACGAAAAAAATGGATATCAAAATAATTTTTGATTATTATGTTCAAAAGAAAGATATGCAGAATAGAATATGTAACTAAAACAGTTTTAAGGGGGAGTTTTCTTTTTATAAAAAGAAACGCAGTCACAAGAGAACTGCTTTCAGCAAAAAGAGCCAGTGACAAAATGTGTGACCTGAACTGGTTAGTGTTTTCAGGCAGAATCATGTTTGTATCAGTGTCAAGTATATGAAAAAGATGCATTGATCCGGTAAAAAGACTGCTTATACCTAGAAAAAAGAGGAAATGATTCTCAAGGAAAAGCCGTGAGTTCCAGACAAAAAGGAATATTGTCCATGCAACAGCAACAATTGTCAGTTCAGTTATTTTTAGTGTAAAAAAATGGTTGTGAAATGAAAAAAGGAGGTAAACTATATAAATTATAAACAAAAATAACGCATTTCGAGTCATTCACTCGTTCCTGAGCTGGAATATTCACTTTCGCTTTTAACCGGATAAAATGCAAATGAAATGCCATGAATCGGTTATTGGTTCAGGATTACGACCACAGTTGTGACTGTGGTCGTTCAGGGGTTAGAGATTATTGATGGTGATATCGGGCAACAGCTTCTTTTGCTCCTGCATATTCCCAGAAATAATTAATTTCACCATCTTTGAGGTCACGTCTGAAGTCCATTGGATAGATTGCAAAACCTGAAGATGGGGTGCTGTTTGTGTTACCCATGACCAGGGTGATCTTTCTGTCAACTGCTCCGTAGGGAAAAAAGCTTGTTAATATCAGCTTGTTCTGTTCTTTTGTGATTTCCCACGAATTTGCCAGACTTGATGGTGGCCATGGGGGATACATTTCACGACGTTGCTGTGAGAATACAAATGATGAAAACAGGGCCAGAAAAGCTGCTGCAAACAAGAATTTTTTTAACATATTAAACCCTTTTGCTAAAATATGTATGAAACAGACTATCTCAATTTGTTGTGTATAGTATCTCTTTTATTACAGGCAAATAGAATTTAACCGGTTCCAGTGCATTTTCCATTTCCAGTGCAAACCAGGAAGGATTACATGTGACATTTGTCAATCGACCGATATATGTTTTATCGCTGTTTGTGATACATGCAACCGTTTGTCCAAAGAAATTTTGTGGAATAATGCTTTTTGAAGAAAGTTCTAATTTGTTTAATCTGTTTTTTAAATAAAGGTATTCCCATACAGCGTGCTGGCCACGAAGATCATTCCAGTAATATCTTAATTCTGCAGCACTGCCAGTTCTGTTTTTTCTTGAAGAAGATTTGAATTCAGAAGATTCCGGAGTAATACCATTTTTGATATTAACTGTAATTTCACATTTTTCATTTTCATTGTTCCTGATACTGATTAGCAGTTGATTACTGTCTGCGGTTTCGGTTATTTCCCATAATGTATCTTCTGCAATTAATGAAAAAACGAGAGATATTATCAAAAAAACCACTTTTTTCAGGCTGGTTATTACCATCACTACTCCTTTTATTTATTAGTCTATATAAGTTTAGACCCGGATGGGATATAACAGGTTACCTTATAATTATCTGAATATTTTTATTAAGGGATTTAAATTTGATCAAAATGCTGGAATAAGCTGTAATGATTATATGATTTATCTTTCAGATAAGTAAGAAACAGGGAATTATTCCCGATCATACTTGCCCCAAAAAGATTTGTGAACAGAAGGGTGGGTACTTTATTCAGGGCGTAAGTGTTAAAATCCGGGCATTAAAAATTTTTATATGGATTTGCTGGTTTGAAGCCTTTAAAATTGTATATTACCGGAGACTATACAGTGTTTTTCTGCATATGCGCAATAAGGGATGGCGGCTGTTTTCAAATTAATTACACAGTAATCTCTTGTAATTTAAATTTATACCGGATATAAAGTGAGTTTTACTAACGAAGCAATATCAGAAACTGAGCTGATCGAAAGATGCAAACGAAATGATCGTGAAGCTGTCAGGTTGTTACTTGTCATTCATGGAGATCTGATAGCGCAGGTTGCTGCAAGGATGAGTTATAATAAACAACTGAGAGAAGACATGTTCCAGGAAGTAGTCAAGCAGGTTATTTTGAAAATTGGTTCATTTAAAGGTAAATCACGGTTTTCAACCTGGCTCTACCGGGTTGCAGTCAATACTGCATTGAAACTATTGAAAAAAGAGAAACAGTGTTGTGCTGAAACAATGCCGGATGAGATTGCAGGTGACAACGATAATATTTATGCAGGTTACGAACAGAATGAAATAAGAAAGCATGTTCTGAATACAGTTGCATCACTCGCTTCCAGGCAAAAGGAGTGTGTATCGTTGTACTATTTCGCAGAGATGAGTGTCGCACAAATTGCAGAAACATTGAATGTGAATGAAAATGCCGTAAAAACTGCACTTTTCAAGGCGAGAAAAAATATCACGAATCATTTACATAAGAAAGGTATTATTGAATGCGTTTAGCCTGTCGTAAATATACAAGAAAGCTGTGCCTTTTTGTCGATGATTTGCTGAATGAAAAAGAGTGCGCTGACATAATGGAACATGTGAAAACATGCAGCAGATGTGCAAACTATCTTGAATCGCTCAGGAAAAGTAAAAGCTGTACAGATTCTTTGAAAACCGATATACCCCAATATACTCAACAGCAGATTCAGGCTTATATAAATAATGCTTTTAATTCACAGGACGAAAAATGTTTGGAGCGAGAATGTACCTCCAGGAGAAAAAAGGTTTTTGCTGTAACAGCATTTCCTATGGCGTCGGTAGCAGTAGTATTTATAATTGCAGTTATGGTGATTAATTTTTCCAAAAAAAGTTCTGTTCCGAATAAATATACAGACGCACAGGAAACAAAAACCGAATCCGTTTTGACTGTACAAGATTTATCCAAAAGCTCTTTTTATTGGCTTAATAACGGTTGTGCAGTAAAATCCAAAAACGCGCAACTCGAACAGGTTAATGTTTCAAATCGAAGTGTTTATTTGAAGCTGATCGAAGGGACTGTTTTGATTGCAGCGATACCAGGTGAATACGATACAATCATGGTGAGTTGCGACCAGTACAGACTGTTGACATCAGGAACAAAATTCATTATAAGAAAGGATCCCGATATTTTTCACGTAGCTGTTATTGAAGGATCTGTTAATATAGGAACAGATAATCCGGATGAACTGATCGGTCTTGAAGCCGGGCAGTATGCATTGATAAAAAACAGGAGCAATGCTGTTGTAAAAAGTATGTCCAAAATTACAGAAGACAGCATTGGTACACTGTTTCTGGATTTTCCCGATAATGCATCAGGAGTTCACTGTGATTTAAATGATAACGGCATAAAGGAAAACGGATTATTACCTGAAAACTATTTCGATAACAGGAATCAAAGCGATTCTTTATATAATATGGCTGTTAAATTCTACCGTAAAGGAATGCTTCATGCAGCACTGGATATTCTCGACCGTTATGGTCGGTCGCGAAATGACAATATGTTTGAAGCATATCTTCTTACTGCAGACTGTTACAACCGGTTAAAACAGTTCGAAAATGCCTTTTTGTACTATCAAAAAGCTATAGATTTAAAAAAGCGTGATAAAAAGGCAGAAACAGCGATGCATATCTCAAGCCGCATATTACTTTATGAACTAAAAAGGGTAAATGAGGCAATTAAACAGATTAACAGGTACTTTTCAGAATTTCCCGATGGATATTACAGGCAGATGCAACATCATTATCTTATTGAAGCGTATTTTGAACTTGGTGAAAAAGAAAAAACATTCGATCTTATGACCGACTATCTTGAGAAACACCCACATGGTTATCAGGCTTCAAGATACGAAAAAATGCTTTGTAAATATGGATCTTCAAAAAGGAGATAATTGCACTTTTACAACACGCCTGTTTCCTCGACTATGCTCGGAGATCGTTCGTGTAAAAAATTGTTGATTTAAATCAGGTTACCGAGCCGGATCGAGGCACGATTGCCGAGCCCAGTCGAGGTAAAAAATCATTAAATCACGCATAATGGAGCATTGGAGTTAGTTCACAATTCACAATTCACAATTCACCATTCATAATTCATAATTGCTATTTCCACCTGATACCTATTTTAACCCTCTTTTTCCCTTTATAACCTTCATCATTAACAGAAATAATCCCCAGATATGTTCCGGAACCGACTTTACGACCACGTTTATTTGTTCCGTCCCAGACATATTCAATTCCATCCTGAGTTTTTAAAAATTTACCGTTCCTTAAAACCCTGTTACCAACTGCATCATACAGATCTAAATATGCCTCATGAAGAACGATTGGGAGTCTGGTATTGGATTGAGTCACAATTCTTATCCTGACTCCGTTTACATTCCCTGTTTCATTATCTGGACAATAGGGGTTGGGAGCGACAATCACATCCCATACAATATCCGGTTTCTGAACAGTAAGAGCTGCTCTTCTATTGGATGGGTTATTCTGGTATATATTGTTTAAATCTTTGACTGTTGAAAAGGGATTAATCCAGATACTGTCACTGCTTAAGGGATAATCTACCCCATTAAAGCCTTTAACAAGAAATAAAGCTTCATTTCTCGTACTGGAAATAAACTCCAGATTAAGTGTATAAGGAGTAGTACCGTTTCTGTTAAAGAGAAACGGATTAACAGGTGATTCGACTGTAACGTCTTCAGAGAATGTAACCCTGAGAGTATCAGGCTTATCTGATAATTCATCCAAAGAGACCCCTGCTGTAAATGAAGCATCCAGAATAACTGCTGCAGCACTGTCTGCTATTTCTCCACTGCGGGAATCATCCGGGAAAAGATCAAACTCGATTAGTGGGTACATGCCTCCAGAGGTCTTGACTCCTGCACTTGTTTTAAAAGTATCCGGAAGAGATACCGCTACAATGGAACTGTCTGTTCCATATGTAAAATGATCTGAAGAAAGTTTGTTGAGACGGACTCCACCCCACGAAATGGATAACCGCATTCCTGAGAGTTCTACCTTCTTGCTGAAATGCATAAAGAGTGTGTCTACAATACCATCACCATTTCTGTCTACGTAGTATCCGCTTGAAAAATAAGCAGGTTTACCCATTATCGGAGCTGGTATATTGAAAGGATGTACCATGTTTCCGTTAATATCTGTGACCATACTTCCCAGTGTGCCTGGAACGAGCCTCAGGGAATCCAGTTCCGCAGGCCGGGGACTACCCTGTGAAGAGACAGTAACAGTTACGTTTAGATTACTTTGTGAAGAGACTATACTTTCAACTGTTAAGGGGGTAGTATCACCAGTAGTTTTTGAAATCAGTTGAAGAGTCTGGCCGGTCAGTCCGGAAATTATTATTTCTTCAGTAAAAACAATGGAAAGTGTATCAAATCCATCACCGGTATTTTCACCCAGTAATGCAGTTGATATTGCAGGACCAACGCCGTCTGTAAACTTTGCGGATTCCCGTTTTTCGGAACCATCAACCGACAGCACAACCGTTACATTTCCCGACGGGACAGGGTCTTTACCGGATTTTGATAAAAACGGAACGGTAAGGACAGTATCCGCAAGAGTTGTGCTGGAAAACGGGATATTGTAAACCTCTCCGTTGTAATCGATTATTACACGTATTATGCTTTGATCCTCTTTGAGTGTATTGTTAAGTATGATTCTTAACAGATCCGGAACAACATCTCCGTTATCATCAGTCATAATGGCAGAAACTATGACAGGCCATGGTGGTGGAGCGATCGCATTAATCTCTATGGAGTCTGGCAGAAGACCTTGTTGCGTAACAACAACAATGGTTTTACCCTCACCGGTTTTGGTTACCAGGCATGATCCGGTGGGATCAGATTGACCAGCAGCAGTGACAATTGTCTGGTCGCGGCTTTCCCATGTGGCACCTGAAACGTAATCGATAAGGTTGCCGCTGCTGTCGCGTACAACTGCATAGATTGTTGAATTTCTTGTTGCCTGATTCATGGTGAGAGTATTGAAAGGCTCATCCTCACGCAGTTTGATTGCGGTTGTATCAACTATAATGTCGAGATGATGAGGCGGGCCTGCTTCAATGAAAACAGGAGAGCTGACTCTTGCAGCGATACGGTTTTGAGGATATCCGCGAAGGTTTGTAAAGGCAGTATTTACAATGGAATCACGGGGGGAATCTTCACATATTGCTTTTATATGAAGTGTAACTGAATCGTTGTAATCAAGATATGTATCACCGGATACAACCTGCCACTCTATTACACCGTCACTGTTTGTTCCTGTAAGCTGAGTTCCTGCAAGATGGCCTGTTGAAATTTCACCGCCGGCAGAGATAAAAGAAAGTTCTGAGGGGAGGTTGTCATGAATTTTTACATCGTAAGCCACATCAAAATGACTGTACCAGTTACTGATTGTTGTTCCCGGATCATTGCGTGACATTACACCCGCGTATCCTTTACGGACACCAATTCCGGTTTGTCGTATATTGGGAAGAGGTGCTGTAATTGAAGAAGTATCTCCTGCCCAGAAGCTTATTGTATCTTCAGAAAGCTTGATTTTAAAATTAAAAGGTCCCGGATAATCAGTGTATGAAAAATTCTGCTGGCCTCCGATCTGTCTGGAGTTGTTATAGAAGTCAATTTTAACATCTCCCCAGTCATTTTTAAACCGTATTTCAACATAATCTGAACCGCTTTGACGAACAACAATAGAAAATTCCGTATAAGTAGCAGGTGTTATTGTTCCGCCAATAGTTCCATTTACTCCGTAGGAGTATTTGTGAACCATACCTGCATCGCGGATATCATAATTTATTGTTCCGTCTGTAGTGATACCCAGTTTGCCGTTACCCAGAAAATCGGTCCATTCACCTGCATCTGATGCATCGATAAATACTGAACCATGAGTCTGTTTATAGGCTATTGTATAATCAATAGTATCGCCTTTTCTGTAAATATCTTTGTCTGCGTATTTGTACATTGTAGTAGGAGGGGGGAGGGGAGCTTCAACAGAATCGCAGGTAACAGTAACTGCAACGCTGTCTGAAAAAGGAGATTCCTTATCCGCGCTGATCCATGCTCTTGTCATTATGGTTTTATCCTGCATCGGGCATGCGCCGGATGCTGTTGCGATGTAGCGAATAGTTCCTTTTTTCTGAATCTGAAGTTTTGGAATTGTCCAGGTGATAATGTTATCGGAGATTGTGGGTTCAATTCCCAAAGGCGGTTCTCCTTCAAAACGGTCGAAAGTGAATCCTGGAGGAATTGTATCTTTGATAACTACATTAATGGCATCTCTTCCTGGAAGCGGACCATTACCCGCGACTCGTCGCCAGGTATACCCGTCCCATTCTTCTACAAGAATATTATCGACGGTGTGTGAAGCGGTTTGACATTCCTTGGGATTCCAGGTGGTGACCGGAATATCCGGATTATCCGGGTCGGTCCAGTCGTTTGTGATGGGAAAGTATTTTCCGTCTTCTTTGTCCATTGCATTCGGATCCCAAGACCAGTCATCACTCCAGATATTGGGTGTATACATAGTGTTACTTACGTACCATATCATACGAAGAGGTGAAGTCCCTCCTCGATGGATCATACCTTCGATACCGCGATACCAGGTGACATGATAGTTGGTTGTCGTAAGATTAATGGTTCGATCAGGATTTGTCGGATCGGAAAACTGAAGTATGATACGTTGGTTCCATTTGCCATTTTCGTCTTCACCGGGAGTGATGTTTTCATGAAGAATGGTGACAAAGTTTTCGTCTACACCTTCATAGACTCCACGCCTGACAACCCACCCGTTTGTACAGTTTTCAGTTCCGGAATAACAGTTAAGACCGGCATCGAACAAAAAATAGGAAACACGATAATTACCATAATCTATATATGCCTCATCAGCATCATGAAAGAGCTTGACCTGCATCTTTGCCTGGGCATCATCGGGGCCGTCTTGAGAATCTCGAGCAAAAGAAAAATGCACTCCCTTACGTCCACCATTAATCCATCCAGCCTCTGATGTGTTCTCAAAGTCGATGGTAAATTCAATTTCTTTTCCAGGATTGACATGTGTATTGGAGGCACTTTTATCGATTACCAGTGCACGTTTTGCAATGTCCAGGTGATTTCGTTCCATTATCGTACTGATATTGTTAGGGTACTCGTTTGATGTCCATCCGGTGCCATTGGAGCATGTTATTGATGCACTGTTTCGGTATTGATTCTCGGTTGCCGAGCCAATGAGTACTTTGATACTAACCTGTCCGGTGGTGGGTTCGACTCCGGTAGCTGTCTTAAAACCGGGAACGGTTCCGATATTCCAGGTGATTACGTTTGATGCCGCATCGTGTACACCGCCACCGGTAGATGAGATGTACACGAAATCCGGATGCAGGGTGTCTTTGATCGTGACATCTTGTGCATCGAGCGAGCCGTAATTGCGGTAATCGATGGTGTAGGTGATAGTATCCCGTTCGAACGCAAACGTTCTGTCGATGTCCAGATACACCTTCATGTTTGCGGTCGGCTGTATTTTGTCTGGACGCTGGTAGTTACCCGTTAGCACCAGCATCCCCAGAAGGCGAAACCACCCATGGAAATAATGCGGTACGCTGGTGATATATCTACCGCCTTCTGTTCCATCCCATTTTATTTCGAGGTTGCGGTATAATTGAGCCATCAGGTCAAAATCCTGCGCAACCACTGCTGAAGGAGATCCGGTGCCGGGGACCCAGTTTAGAGCAAATGTCCCCAGAGGTTCGCCTTCAGGCGTGTAGTAATATTTTAGAATATCAGGACCCCAGAATGTAGAAATTGTGTCGCTGACATTTGCAACACAGGAGTAATTCCAGGGTTCTTGACGGCTGTCCCAAAGAAACCGTGCATAGCGTTTTCCTACATCGCTTTCAAAGCTGTTTGGTTCTCCCTGCTGTACCTGGTGAGTCTCTGGATTCCATGTATAATTGGGGTCACCATACCACATGGGATTAAGAATGGTACGCCAGGCCAGACGAAAGTCTTCACCATCAGAGAATGTAGTAAACGTTGCATTATTATTTTCATCAAGATCCACCCATCCGGCAAAAGGAATCATTTTCTCGTTATGAAGGATTTGCCCCATCAGCCAATCGGAGGAGGCTTCAGCACGTCGGAATTGATAGATGTTCCAGGCGTACTTCGATGAATCTTCTTGTGCCAGAAAATCGGCGAAAGCTTTAAAATAGCTGGGAGCCGTATAATCGATATGCTGTCTTGAGGGGCCTTTATGCTCGGGTAAAATGGAAAGGCCGCTGGTTGCCATATCGCTTGCCCACCCGGTTAACTCTGTCCACGAATCACCACCTTTAAAATACCCGTCAAGGCCGATATCGCCTACTACATAATTATTATTTACATTGTAGGGTATTGTGTCCGTTAACGCTTTAAGGAATTCGATAGCTTCATATTTATAAGAGATTGGCTCACCGCAGGCATCTGTGATACCCATAAACTCTCCCCATTGCAGGTATGCCACAAGCAGAGCCAGACCGATATCGAAATCTCCATCTGCGGCTGAATTTGCTCCCGATCCAGTCCAGCCTGGCAAACGGCTGTATGCATAGCCGGGACTGGCTTCCTGGCAATCAGCATACTTTTTTACGTTATTCATCCGATTATCATGTATCCATAACCATAGGCCATCAAACGTCTCTTTGTCTGCCATTGCCGCTGCCGCAAGAAGTGCATATCCATCACCTTCGGAGCAGGAAGGGTTAGATTGAAAGTAGATGTTGTCGATTCCTTCAACTCCGCCTCCTGGTTTAACAGCCCGATTCATCATAATTTGATAGGCATCCCTGATAATTTGTTCCATTTCAGCATGGGTAACCCCCTCACCGGGATGGGTAGCGAGATTGTTCAAAGTACCCGATTGATTTTCATACGGAAGAAATTGCGGAAACGGATAGACCGGATCACCGGAGTTGATTGAAACTGTTACTTGTGCAAAAAGTGAGCTGAAGAGACAGACCAGGTATAAAAAACTTTTTTTAATCACAATCATCCTTGGCTTGGTTTAAGCGTATAAACACACAATAATAATACATTATAATATAATTTATAATAATAAAAATAGGAGATAGCCAGTTTAATAACAATTGTTGAATTATAATTATGTATTCCGGGAAAATATATCAGGATATATCAGGATAATAAATCTCTTTCGTTGCGTATTATGATATTTTAATCTTTGAACACTTGTCTTGATCAGGATGGTCAGGATTAAAGGATACTCAGGATATTGAGATTTCTTACTGCCTGTTCTTATCATGACATTTTACGATTCGATAATTATATTAATTACAACTATAATTTTATTAAATATTGATAGCGCAACCCAGGAAAAATGGTTAAAGATGAATATTGAAGATCCTTTAACTCACAAAATTATTGGATGTGCTATGAATGTTCACAATTTTCTTGGTAATGGTTTTCAAGAGGTTATTTATCAACGGGCGCTTGCGATAGAATTAAATGAAAATGGTATATGTTTTTACCGCGAAAAGGAAGTACCTATTTTCTATAAAGAAAGGCAAATTGGTACAAGGCGAGTTGATTTTCTTGTTGAAAAGAAAATAATGGTTGAGATTAAAGCAGTACTGCAACTTGAAGATGCGCACCTGGCACAAGGTCTGAATTATTTAACAGCTTATAATCTTGAAATTGGGCTTCTTATTAATTTTGGTGGAAAAAGGCTGGATTTTAAAAGATTGTTCAGGAAAAATTAAATTTGAACAAGATACCACTGGATTAAACACTCGTCTTGATCAGGATAGTCAGGATTAAAGGATGGGCAGGATGATCTGATCTCTTATCCTGTATATCTTGCTAATCCTAACTATCTCGATCAAGACACAGGTTTCCACACGCCCCCAAAATATCAAGTTATTGTTCATTCCTGTTTCGTATTTCGGTTTTTGATTTTTTCTGCTTATTTTCATGCTTTTTCTCTGGTTCTATTTCGAATTTCGTATTAATTATTTCGAATTTTCAATTGTTAATGCGGGGGTTGTGTGCGCCCGGCGACAAAGATGATCAAAATTCAAAAAAAAATGTTATAGGTACTGGTGGTAATCCCCTTTGACGGTTATGTTGAAGGGGGATTGGATATCGATAATATTATCGATAAACTTCTCGGCGATGCCGGATCCGGTAAACCGTGACAACCTTTTTGCGGTCATCGATGGTATATAGAATCCGGTAATCACCAATACGAACACGGTAACCGTTCTTTGTACCGGCCAGTTTTTTGACACCGTGTGGCCTGGGTTCTTTCTCCAGTCCGTTGATACCCTTTTTTACTGAATTATCATGCGGCGGCGAGAGCTTGAGAAACTCTTTCTGTGCTTTGTTCTCGATTATAGCGGTATAGGTCATGCTCACACTTTTTTTATTTCGACTTCTTTGAGGAAATCTTCCCATTTTTTGAAGCCTGTAGCGTCTTTGCGTGCTTTTTCCAGTGCCAGAGCATCCTCAAGGTCTTCCATTTCTTCCTGCATACGTTCGAAATCGGTTACCTTTAGGATAACACTTTTTTTGTGGCCCTTCTCGTCAGTAACGTACCTGATATTTTTTAATGCTATCATGTTTTATCCTTGAAAAACTGTCAAATCAAATTATATACCACAAAATCAATCGTTTAATAGTCTGCCTTAAATTATTTATACCCTGCATATATTATAATATACGGGAATGCAGGGTAGCATATTATTGTTCTGATATTGCTGAATTGCAACAAGGATTCCAACCCTCAATTTTGAACAAGATACCACAGAATTAAACACTTGTCTTGATCAGGATAGTCAGGATGATCTTGCTAACCTTGATAATCCAGTTTCGGATGATGAGGTTTAAATTATTTCGAAAAATATTTCTTTGGAATCTACCCTTTTGAAATGCTTTGTTCAAGTTAAGAAAATAGAATATCAAATAAACTGAAATACTCATTACAATCAGATTTCTTATCCTGATCATCCTGTTAATTCTGACCATCCCGATCAAGACACGGGTTTCCACACGCTCACAACATCACTTTATTGTTCTATTCCTGTTTCGTATTTCGGTTTTTGATTTTTTCTGCTTATTTTCATGCTTTTTCTCTGTTTCTATTTCGAATTTCGTATTTTCCTGATCGTTTTGTTTCGAATTTGTATTACTTATTTTGCATTTTTTAATAGCTCCCCGGGCGCACACGACCCCCCCGCGGTAGTTCATTACAGCTCTGCAACTTCGGTTTGGGGGCGTGTGGTAACCTGTGTTTAATTCTGTTTAGGGAAAATCAGAAAATAACCAGATAAAAAATCAATATTAAATCAACTCCCCATTATCCATTATCCCAATTCGCCAATGGCCCGGATTGCCGGTTCACTCGGAGTTATGTGTTCGGCTGCGCCTGCGCTCACGGGCTGGTACAAATAGAGGCTATAATAATCAAGTCCCGACTTTGTCTTCAAATGTCGGGGCTTATGCGCTCGGCGTAACAACATATTATCCTTACTGTAATTTAATAGCCGGGGTGTGTGGTAACCTGTGAATAGCTCCGAAGACCTCTTTTCCCCCAGTCCCCCTTCTATAAGCTTTTATTCATTCTTTTTACATATAATTCATTCAAACATTCTGTATCTGGAGTCTCCCTCTCACACCAAGAGAGGGAAAGGTCAGGAGACGAGGGACAGGATAGTAATGAAATAAAATCTATTACTTTAAAAACTTAATACGAAGTTTGTACCGGTATCCGGAAACTCACGACATGCAGATATAGTTTATGAGATAAAATCAGATGGGCAAAGTGCTTACATTTATCTTTTTCTGGAGTTTCAGTCTACAGTAGACCGGTTCATGGCATTAAGGATGAACCGTTATTTGCTTGAGTTTTATCAGGAGAATCAGCGTCTTAATGGAGAAAAACATTTAAATCCGCCTTTTCCGGTATTAATATATAATGGTGATACCAAATGGAATGCACCGACAAGTTTAAGGGAGCTGTTTTATAAATCTTCGGTTCCAAAGAAATATATTCCTGATTTCAGTTATTTTAAAATAGCAATTAATGAGATACCAAAGAGGGAGCTTGTAAAAATACGCAATGCGGTATCAGCAATATTTTATGTGGAAAACAGTACACCGGAAGAGATAAAAGCAAATCGCAAAGAGCTTGTATCTCTGTTGTCATCCGTAATAAAAGATGAAGGGGCACGTATAGTTGATGCAATATTTGAGCGGATGCGAAAAACACAGAAAATAGATAAAAAAGTGACAGTAATAAAATCAGTTGAAGATTTAGTGGAGGTAACGGGGATGTGGGAAACTGCAGTTAAAAGACATGAAAAACAGATTCTGGAAAAGGGTATCGAAAGAGGTATTGAGAGAGGTATCGAGAAAGGTATCGAAAAAACTCAAAAGGAAAATGCCCTTAAACTCATAGAAAAAGGTATGGATAACAGTTTTATCCATGAAATCACTGGTTTGAGCTTGAAAGAAATACGTGCACTAAGAAAAGGAAAGAAAAAGGTGTAGCTTTTTTACCACTTTCTTTAGATCACCATGGTCGCCGAGCGCGCACGCCCCCCGCGGTAAAAATTAAAAATAC
>Ga0209723_1001608_pt1 | contig 34206 bp, 26 predicted proteins | sample BiotimSIPDNA_2_FD_185750 | JGI IMG/M metagenome (GOLD analysis project Ga0209723, IMG submission 185750) | Anaerobic biogas reactor microbial communites from Washington, USA - Biogas_R2 time_0 SIP DNA (SPAdes) (version 2) | ecosystem: Engineered > Bioreactor > Anaerobic > Unclassified | place... | reverse complement strand
ATCGGGCAACATGATCAAGGCGGTAGTAGCCGGCGAAGACAATTTATTCTTTGAACATAACGGATTCGACTTCGATGAGATAAGGAAAATGATGGACGAGCATAAACGCACCGGAAAACCCATACGCGGATGCAGCACCATATCGCAACAGACAGCCAAAAACTGCTTCACATGGTGCACAGACACCTGGCTTCGCAAAGGCATCGAGGCATACTACACCTGCCTGATAGAACTTATCTGGGGCAAGAAACGCATCATGGAGGTATATTTGAACATAGTAGAACTTGGCAAGGGGATTTATGGCGTACAGGCGGCATCGGAACATTATTACGGCATATCGGCCGAAAAGTTGAGACTGACCGATGCAGTCCGCCTAACCGTATGCTTGCCAAACCCGTTAAGACGCACCCCCGATCTGGTAAACAGATACCACCGTTCAAGGGTAAACCAGCTTATGGACCTGGTGCCAAAACTGGTCTATCCCGACTGGGTAAAATAACTGTAAGAGATGCTTGAGACCGATGAATATATGACCATAGGAGAGGGCGGCAGAGCCGAATTCACTGAGCAACGCAGCCGTTTCATATCGTATTCCTACCATGTGACCGACACCGAACAGGTAAAGGACATAGTGGCTGCCATGCGGAAAGAGTACTATAACGCCCGTCATGTGTGCTATGCGTATATGATAGGATTTGACCGCTCCCTGTGGCGTGCCAACGATGACGGCGAACCGTCGGGCACGGCCGGCAAACCTATTTTGGGACAGATAAACAGCGCCGGCCTTACCGATGTGCTGATAATATCGGTAAGATATTTCGGCGGTGTGAAACTGGGAACATCGGGGCTGATAGAGGCATATCGCAGATCGGCCGCAATGGCTATCGAGGCAAGCCGGATCGAAGTGCGGCATATAGAGCAGACACTGGTGCTTTTGTTCCGCTATAGCATGATGAATGACGTTATGCGTACAATCAAGGATTTCGGATTGACGGTACTGGAACAGCAGTACGGCTTTTTCCAAACCGACAGGGTCGAATCGGCGCGAAATGAGAAATTTGAATGTCTTATGAAACTGACGGTACGGCAAAAGGATCTTGAAACGGTTTGCGACCGTCTGGACAAATTTATAGAAATTCAGCAGAGTATTGAATTGGTCTATTATGCAGAGTGATTTTTTTGCTTTACTCCTTACAATCATTATCTTTGCAGATACCGGTTTACTATTCATAACAATATGGAAACTACACCTTTATATAAAGGGGATGCTATATAAAAACTCGTAAATAACATTTCAAATAAATAACAATATGAAGATTAGAAAACTTATGATGGGACTTGCCGCAGCTTTCATTGTTGCAGGTTTACAGTCCTGTACCGGTGCAAGGCCGGAGAACAACGACGGCCATAACCTGTGGCTGGGTGATATTACAACCGGAGTAGAGAATGTCAAGACAGTCATACTTGACAGATACGACAACGCTCTTGGCGACGAGGGATTCCGTATCGGTTTTGCCGGAACGGGAAGGGAAAACGCTACGGTCTATGCCAATACTAAGGTAGCAGCCATGTACGGCGCATATCACCTGGACCGTCTTGACAAATGCGGCATGTTGCCGACCTCTGCCGATGCCGAGATCGTTGAGGTTCCGGCATACCGGTACCGTTTGCTTAACCACTGGGACAATCCCAACGGCACGGTAGAGCGCGGTTACGCAGGCCAGTCACTCTGGAAGTGGAACGAGCTTCCCGGAACGATACGTCCCGAATACGAGGAGTATGCACGCGCCAATGCATCGCTGGGTATCAATGGCACGGTTTTGAACAACGTCAATGCCGATGCGCGCATGCTGACCCGTGAATATCTGGATAAGGTCAAGGTGCTGGCCGACATTTTCCGCCCCTATGGGATCAAGGTCTATCTCTCGCTTAACTTTGCAGCGCCAAAGCATCTGGCAGGCCTAAATACCAGCGACCCGCTTAACAAGGATGTCATAAAGTGGTGGAATGAGAAGGTTGCCGAAATATACAGTATAATCCCCGATTTCGGCGGATTCCTGGTAAAGGCCAACTCCGAGGGACAGTCAGGTCCGCAAGACTACGGTCGCACTCATGCCGACGGCGCCAATATGCTTGCCGATGCGTTGAAACCTTACGGAGGAATAGTCATGTGGAGAGCATTCGTATATGCATCGACCTCGCCCGACCGTGCCAAGCAGGCCGTTGAAGAGTTTGTACCGTTCGACGGAGCATTCCGCGACAATGTGATAATTCAGATAAAGAACGGACCTGTTGACTTCCAGCCGCGTGAACCGTTCAGCCCTCTGTTCGGACAGATGGAGAAGACAAATGTGATGGCCGAGCTCCAGATCACTCAGGAGTACATGGGTCATAGCAATCATATGGTCTATCTGCATCCCATGTGGAAAGAGGTGCTTGACAGCGATACATATCAGAAAGGCAAGGGCAGTACGGTTGCAGCCATAACCCTTGGCAAGGTACATGGCAATAACATCAATGCGATTGCAGGCGTTACCAATATCGGCGACAGCATCAACTGGTGCGGACACCATCTGGCACAGGCCAACTGGTATGCATACGGACGTATGGTATGGAATCCCGAACTCAGCTCGGAGCAGATCCTTGACGAGTGGCTCAAGCAGACATTCACCGACAATAAGAAGTTTCTGGAGCCGATGATGGAGATAATGATGGCATCGCACGAAGCATCGGTAAAATATGAGATGCCCCTGGGCCTGCACCACTGCTTCTCACATGCCGGCCACTACGGCCCCGGCCCTTGGGAATCGGCTTCACGTCCCGACTGGATGCCGCCTTACTATCATAAGGCAGCGGCTGACGGCATAGGCTTTGACCGTACCGTAAACGGATCCGATGCAGTGTCACAGTATCATGAGCCGCTCAAGTCTCTTTATAACAATGTGGAGGCCTGTCCTGAGAACCTTATACTCTGGTTCCACCATCTGCCCTGGGATTACAAGATGAAGAGCGGCCGTACCCTTTGGGACGAGCTCTGTTACACATTCCAGGAGGGTATAGATGAAGCGCGCGGATTTATAGATGTATGGGAGAGCGTGGAGAAGTATGTCGATGCACACCGTTACCGACAGGTACATGACAAGCTGGTACGTCAGGCTAAAGATGCCATATGGTGGCGTGATGCCATGATGCTCTACTTCCAGACATTCTCAAATATGCCCATACCTGCCGACTGTACACCGCCGCAATATACCATTGATGAGCTGCGTAATTTCCGTTTACGCCTCTCTATCTATGAAACGCCTGCGCTTGACAAGCTGCCGGAATATGTGCTTGAATAGAGACATTTGGAGAATAAAGAACTTAATTAACCCAAAACAATAGAACAATGACTCAAGACCAGATACAAAGGCTGGAGGAGACAATCCGGTACGAGAACGATAAGATCCATGTGGCGCTTATTGCCGACAGTCCCTGGATCCCGGGCTACTGCGGTGACACATTTATAGATTATTATGCCCGTAATGAGGTCTTTATTGCCGGCAACCGTAAGATACGCAAGGATTTTCCCGATGCCATATTTGTGCCAAGCTGGTGGGTGGAGTACGGAATGGCGGCCGAGCCTACGGGATTCGGCTGTCCTACCTGCTTCTTTGAAGATAATCTGCCCCACATGTATCCTTTGACCGAGGACCTTGAAACAGCAGGGGAGTTTTTTGGAAATCTCCGTATGCCCGATCCCAAGGCTGACGGATTTATGCCGCTTATTCTGAATCAGCAGCGTTATTACCAAAAACTTATGGAGCAGGATGGGGAAGAGGTCTATATGGTCTGCGCACGCGGACCGTTTACGGTAGCATCGCATATGTTTACCGTTACGCAGCTGCTCATGCTCATGATGACTGACCCCGAAGCTGCCGATAAACTGCTTAGCAAGACCGTCGAGTGCGTGAAGCTATGGCTTGAGGCACAACTTGACAATGTCAAAACGGCAAAGGCTGTCATGGTACTGGACGATGTATGCGGTTATTTCAGTCCCGAGGACTTCAAGACCCTGTGTATGCCCTACATGAAGCAGGTTTTCGATGCTTTCCCTGAGGTACGCCGCTATTTTCACAATGACTTCACATCGAACTCATGCTATCCTTATCTTGCCGAAATGGGTGTTGAGGTCTTCAACTTTACCCATATGCAGGAGATAGGCGAGTCCCGTAAGCTGGTCGGCGACAAGGTGGTCTTTATGGGCAATGTGCCGCCTATGCTGCTTGCTCAAGGTGACCCCAAGACGGTCTATGAAACCACAAAAAGTGTGATTGAGAGCTATGTGGCGGCCAACGGCAGCCATCACGGCCTTTTGATCGGTCCGGGCGGCGGCATGCCTATGGGAGCTGTAAAACCCAATATCGATGCAATGATTCAGGCAGTCAAGGATTACAATCTAACCTTGTAATATCAACAACATAAATGAATGAAAATGAGAAATACGAAAAGACTGTTTGTGACAACACTCCTAATTGCGATTGCTATGGCGCTTAATGTTTCATGCGGCAGTAAAGCCGTTCAGACGGGTGACTCAGTTCCGCTCACCGTAGGTAATCCTTATCTGCCTTTGTGGGAATATATTCCCGACGGCGAACCTTACGTATTTGAGGATCCTGACAATCCCGGCAAACTGCGCGTCTATGTTTACGGTTCGCATGACAGTCGCAAAACCGACTATTGCGGTCGCGAACAGGTGGTCTGGTCGGCGCCGATCGAGAATCTCAACCACTGGCGTTATGACGGCGAGATACTGAAGGTTGACAAGAATGCTCTCGGGCAGCCTTTAAACCCGCAGGGATTGGGCGATGTGCTTTTTGCACCTGACGTAACATTGAAGATTGAGCCCGACGGCAGCAAGACCTATTATCTCTATCCGAATGACCAGGCATACGGACGTAACACCTTGATAGCAAAGAGCTCAAGACCTGACGGTCCCTTTGAGGTCTGCAACTGGAGTAAGGATAATCCCAACAGGACCGAGGGCGTGCTTGAGTTTGACCCGGCCGTTTTTGTCGATGACGACGGGCGCGTATATGGTTACTGGGGATTCGAACGTTCATTTGCCGCCGAGCTTGACCCCGCTACTATGGCTACCGTCAAACCCGGTACGGAGATTGTAAGCGATATGGTCTCGGGGCGATATCAGCCCGGCGACTTCAAGTTCTTCGAAGCTGCCTCTATCCGCAAGATAAAGAATAAATATGTCTTTGTTTACAGCCGTTTTACCCATGAGGGCGAATTCGGACTGCCTACGTCAAACTATACGCTGGCATATGCTTACAGCGATAATCCTCTGGGACCATATACCTATGGAGGAACAATCATAGATGCCCGCGGTCGTGATATTGATGAGAACGGGCGCGTGATTGCATCGGCTACCATTGACGGAAACACCCACGGCGGCATTTGCGAAATTAACGGACAGTGGTATGTCTTTTATCATCGCCAGACAGGGTTGAACGAGTTTGCCCGTCAGGCAATGGTCTCTCCCATAGAGGTTGCCGTTGACGAGAGTCCCGGAGGCAGGGTCTTCATTTCCGAGGCTGAATATACCTCGGAAGGGTTTTCATTGGACGGTCTGGACCCGCTGGAGCCCCATTCGGCCGGCATTGCCTGCTGGTACACCGGACCAAGGATTACCGAGCGCGAATGGCCCAACTACACCTTTTACGGCTCGTATGTAGCGCCGGAGTATGGTACTGACGACAAATTTGAGGCTCCCTACGCTCTGCGTAACAACACCAATCCGGTGGTGAACAACACCGACGGCTCAATCGTAGGTTACAAGTATTTTAATTTCACCGCCACACAGAACCGAAAGAACGTAAAACTGCTCCTGAATCTTATTCCCGGAGGTATTGACGGAAAAATCACCATAATGCTTGACAGACCCTGGGAATCTCAGGGCGGCAAGATACTTGGCCAGATAAACCTTACATCCGATATGGCTCAGGTCCCGACTCAGCTTACAGTCGCGCTTCCTGCTCTGAAGGAGTTTACGGGCAAACATGCACTGTTTTTCAAATTCTCATCGGACACAAAGGAGAAATCGCTCTGTACGCTTCTGGACTTCGTTTTCAGGAAGTAGTTATATATTTAAAGGTGAAAATTATTAAGTGTAAGCGGACAAATCTGTTTACACTTAATTTTTTTCATTATTTTTGACCTTTACTCTAACGAAAACCAATAAGATATGAATCTACAGGAACTTACCGATGCCATTGTTGCCGGTAATTTGAATGGCGCTACAGCCCTGACACAGCAGGCTCTCGACGCGGGTGTGCAACCCCAGACGATAATTAACGATTACCTTATCAAGGGGATGGAGATAATCGGTGCCCGTTTCAGCGAGGGCAAAGCTTTTGTGCCCAATCTGCTTATGTCGGCGCGTGCCATGAAGGGCTGTCTGGATATTCTCAAACCGCTGATGAAGGGCGATACGAGTATATCATACGGCAAAGTGGTGATAGGCACGGTTAAAGGCGATTTGCATGATATCGGAAAAAATCTTGTGGCTTCGATGTTTGAAGGCTCGGGTTTTGAGGTGATTAATCTCGGCATAAATGTTGACGCCGCTACTTTTGTAAAGGCGGTTGTTGAGAATGATGCCGATATGCTCACCTTGTCGGCTCTGCTTACAACTACAATGGATTATATGAAAGATGTCATAAAGGCCGTTGAAGATGCCGGCATACGCGATAAGGTCAGGATTATGGTTGGCGGCGCTCCTCTGAATGCGGTCTTTGCCGAACAGATTGGAGCCGATGCCTATGCGGTCGATGCCAATGAAGCGGTAATAGTTGCCAAAAAACTGTTGGGTAAAGCTTAGCCGGAGCTGTTTTGGAGTCTCTTTGGAATTATTTTGGAGTTCTTTAGAACTGTTGTGAGGATGGTGTTTTGAGCCGAAGGCGGGACTCGAACCCGCGACCTACGCATTACGAATGCGTTGCTCTGCCAACTGAGCTATTTCGGCAACAGATGTTGGGAATCAGGCTGCAAAGGTAGCTATTTTGTTCGAAAGCCGAGACCCTAAACGGGTTCTTTTTCAAAACAAGGGTTAATTGGGTCATGATTTGGTTTAATTCGCTTTTTTAAGTTACTTTGCACGTCATTTACCTCTATTGAATGACCGGTTTTATTAACATAACTGAACAGATATGAAGTACGCTTTGGTTACAGGCGGTTCAAGAGGCATCGGACGGGCTGTATGTCTTAGATTGGCGGCTTTGGGCTATCCCGTAATCATCAACTATAAATCGAATTCCGGTGCCGCAGCCGAAACCAAACAGGCTGTCGAGGAGGCCGGCGGTCATGCCGAACTGCTGCAGTTTGATTTGAGTTCTCAGGAGCAGATAGAGCAGGCTATTGAGAGCTGGCAGGAGGCCCACAAGGATGACCACATTGCCGTTCTGGTAAATAACGCCGGGATCCGCCGTGACAATCTTATGGTGTTTATGCAGAACGATGACTGGAACTCTGTCATAGATACCAGCCTGAACGGTTTTTTCTATATAACAAGGCGTCTGCTTAAGTATATGATGACCAATCGGTGGGGCAGGATAGTGAACATGACCTCTTTGTCGGGTATCAAGGGTCTGCCCGGACAGACCAACTATTCGGCGGCCAAGGCAGCGCTCATAGGGGCTACCAAGGCTCTGGCGCAGGAGGTAGCCGCAAGGAATATAACCGTCAATGCCGTTGCCCCGGGATTTATAGCTACCGATATGACCAAAGACCTGCCCGAAGATGAACTTCGTAAAATGATACCTGCAGGCCGTTTCGGACAGCCTGATGAGGTGGCTGCAATCGTTGGGTTCCTGGTCTCCGATGAGGCCTCATATATAACCGGCGAGGTCATTTCGGTTAACGGCGGACTTTACACATGAGTTTTACAATCAATTAATTATATCTAATTATGAAAAGAACATTTTTATTGACTTTATTTTTAGTCTCCTTCTTTGCTACATCTTATGGGCAGTTAACAGTGAAAATTGACAAAGGATCGTTGAAAGCCTACAGTGTACGTGTGCCAAGCGGCTATCAGGGGCATCTGGAGTATTCCAACCTCTTTTACCTAAAGGGCGGAACATCAATGAACATTGCCACCACTCACGGATTCTATTATTCGCCCAACATGTTTATCGGTCTGGGTTTGGGTCTTCACATTGCTCCCGATAATGTTTTTGTGCCCGTATTCGCATCGGCCAAGTATATTTTCAATTACACTACCAGAGTTTCGCCGGCAATTCAGATGCGCATGGGTTCTTTCACTAACGAGGATGGGGTAAAACCCTATTGTGATATGTCTATGGGACTCAGATTTGCTTCGGAACGCGATTTTGCATTCTCAATACAGCTTTGCGGTTCATATTTTGCACCGTTTAACAGTACTCGGGGCAGTTATTGGGACGAAACCAGTAACCGTTATGTAACGACAACAGAAAAGGTGGAATTGTCAAATGTAGGATTGAGATTAGGTATTGAGTGGTAACAATCTGAATTGGATATGGGCAGAGTAGTAATTACAGGAATGGGTATTTGGAGTTGCATAGGTCTGAATCTGGATGAGGTGCGCAACTCTCTTTTTGCGGGCAAATCCGGTATCGGAGTTGAGCCGATCCGTAAAGAGTACGGTTACAGGTCAGCCCTTACGGGGATAGTTCCCAAACCGACTCTTAAGGGAGTTCTGGACCGTCGTACCCGTGCCGGCATGAGTGAGGAGGCCGAATTTGCATATATGGCATCGGCCGAGGCATTCAAAAACGCCGGTGTTGATAACGACTACCTGCTAAAGAATGAGGTGGGGGTTATTTTCGGCAATGATTCGAGTGCGCTGCCGGTCATTGAGACTGCCCGTATCATGAACGAGTACCGGGATTCCGCCATGTGTGGTTCGGGGCTTATCTTTCAGTCTATGAACTCCACTGTCAACATGAATATAAGTACCATATTCCAACTGCGCGGTATAAACTTTACCGTCAGTGCGGCCTGCGCCAGCGGTTCGCACGCCATAGGACTGGGATATATGATGATTCGGCAAGGCTTGCAGGATATGGTGCTGTGCGGCGGTGCGCAAGAGGTAAACTATATGTCAATGGCATCGTTCGATGCTCTCTCTGCCTTCTCGATCAGGATGGATGAGCCTCACAGGGCTTCGCGTCCGTTTGACCGTGACCGTGACGGCCTTGTGCCGAGCGGCGGCGCGGCTGCCCTTGTGCTTGAGGATTATGACCATGCCGTCAGGCGCGGCGCTCCGATTCTGGCCGAGATACTGGGTTACGGATTCTCCTCGAACGGTACGGGCGGCATTTCGCAGCCCAGTGCCGATGCCTCGGGTCTGGCCATGATACGTGCGTTTGAAGGTTCGGGCATCTCTCCCGATGAGATAGATTATATCAACGCACATGCCACATCGACCCCGCAGGGCGATATGTGCGAGGCCATAGCTTTGGCACGTCTGTTCGAAGGACGCAGAGCCATGATAAGCTCCACCAAGTCCATGACCGGACACGAGTGCTGGATGGCGGGCGCAAGCGAGGTTGTCTATTCCACGCTTATGATGAACAACGGATTTGTAGCCCCCAATATCAATTTTGATAATCCTGACGAATATTCCGCCAAACTGAATATAGTCGTCGAAACCAGGCAGACGGAAATCAGGACCGTGCTTTCCAACTCATTCGGATTCGGCGGTACAAACAGTGCCCTTTTATTGAGGAAAATATAAACCTTTAACTAAGGAGAAAAAGACTCTTTTTAGAATTAATATAAGACCCTTTTTTGTTAAGGGAAATATAAACACCTTAACAGAGAGAGTATAAAACCCTTTTAACAAGGAATTAAGACATGAATCTTTCACCGGCTTTAAAGGAAGCTTATACAAAAGAGCAGCTCAGCGCACCTGACGCTCAGCGTCTAGCTGAATTTATAGCTTGGGGCCCGGTGGTGTTCCAGGTATCGCGTCTGATGATAAAATTTGGAATACTGAACCTTCTGCGCGACAATCCTGAAGGTCTTACGCAGCAGCAGATTGCCGACTCCACCAAACTCTCGCTCTATGCGGTCAAGGTTTTGACCGAAGCATCGCTCTCCATAGGCACTGTTCTGGTTGACCCCGAAACGGAACGTTTCAGTCTTTCCAAGACCGGTTGGTTCCTGCTTACCAATCCAATTACACGCGTAAACATTGATTTCAACCACGATGTGAACTATATAGGTCTGTTCCGGCTGGAGGAGTCGCTGCTAGAAGGCCGTCCTGCCGGTCTGGAGCATTTCGGCAGTTGGGCTACCGTATATGAGGGCCTGTCACAGCTTCCTGAACAGGTAAAGAAAAGCTGGTTCGGATTTGACCATTTCTATTCTGACTACTCTTTCGCCGAGGCTCTTAAGATAGTATTTGACGGGCGACGGGTTGAGACGCTTGTCGATGTAGGCGGCAATACGGGCCGATGGGCGCTGCGTTGCGTGGAGTACGACGACAAGGTAAAGGTTACCATCATGGACCTTCCGCAGCAACTGGAGATGATGCGCAGCCAGATTGCCGGCAAGAAGGGGGCAGACCGCATAGAAGGTTACGGTATCAACCTGCTGGATCCCGATGCGCAATTTCCTTCAGGCCGTCATTTTGACGCAATCTGGATGAGCCAGTTTCTGGACTGTTTTTCCGAGGATGAGATTGTAAGCATACTCTCCCGTGCAGCCAAGGCTATGGACAGAGAGACAAATCTCTATATTATGGAGACTTTCTGGGACCGTCAGCGGTTTGAAACAGCCGCCCTCTGCCTGACCATGACCAGTCTCTATTTCACGGCCATTGCCAACGGAAACAGTAAAATGTACCATTCGGAGGCTATGGAGCGGCTGGTTGAAAAAGCGGGTATGAAGGTGGACATTATCCATGACGGATTGGGTCAGGGACACAGCATTATGGTCTGCTCGCTAAAATAAGAATTAAACAAGAAATTAAATAATATGGAAAGAAGCGAAATTGAAGCCAAGGTCCGCAAATTTATGATTGAAGACCTTGAGATAGATGAAGAGAAGATCAATCCCGATGCCCTTTTGATGAAGGATCTCGGAATAGACAGCCTTGATTTCATTGACATAGTTGTCATTGTGGAGAAGACCTTCGGAGTGAAGATAAAGGGTGAGGAGATGGCCGGCGTGGACACTTTCAGTAAATTCTGTGACTATATAGAGACGAAACTTGGCCGTTGAGATTGAAAAACCTGTAGAATGGAAGGGTAGGACCGACGGTCTGCCCTGGATGATCCGTTCACTTGTGGCGCTGATGAAGGTCGTTGACCGCAGAGCCATCTATTTTTTGATGGCCTTCATCGTTCCCTTTTATATGTTTTTTAACCGTCAGGGTTACAGGACTATCTACGGTTTTTTCCGTGACAGGTTCAAATACGGACCCTTGAAGTCTTTCTGTATGGTTTACGCTAACCATTTCCGGTTCGGACAGGTCATTGTGGACCGTTATGCCGCTTTTGCAGGCAAGAAGTTCAGGTTTGAGATAGACGGTGAAGAGCTTTTCACGGAGATGATGAATGGCGGGAGCGGATTCGTACAGCTCAGTTCGCACATCGGAAATTACGAGTTGGTGGGTTATAGTTTGACATCGGACAAGAAGAAGATCAACGGACTCTTTTACGGAGGCGAATCGGATGTGATGATGGATTTCCGGCGCAGGATGCTTGACCGGCAGAATGTGGAACTGATTGAGGTTGACACTGCTATGTCGCATGTTTTCAGGATGAATGCGGCTCTTGACCGCGGCGAGATAATAAGTATGACGGGCGACCGTATGCTTGGTTCGGAAAAGTTTTTGGTCTGTCCGTTTTTCGGTCAGGATGCCAGATTCCCGATGGGACCATTCACTCTGGCAGTACGTAAGAATGTCCCCCTGCTTGCCGTATTCTCCATGCGCGGCCGTCGCGGCGTCTATTCGGTCTATGTCAGAAAGATAGAGAGCGACATGTCACTGCCTTCGAAGGCCCGGATCCACGATGCGGCTTGCCGGTTTGCCCTGTTACTTGAGGAGACGGTACGCCGTTATCCTGCACAGTGGTTCAACTATTATGATTTCTGGAAGAGTGCCGATGAATGAATTTGAAAAGATAGACGTTAGGGAACTGTTGCCGCAGAGACCGCCCTTTGTGATGGTGGACCGTCTGGAGTATTCCGACCATAAGGTTACAAAGACGGCTTTTAAGGTCAGAGAGGATAATATATTCAATGACGGCGGATATCTGTCAACGGCCGGGATATGTGAGAATATTGCTCAGACATGCGCTGCACGCCTGGGATACATAAGCATATCGTCGGGAAAGCCCGTGCGCGTGGGATTTATCGGGGCGATAAGCAATATGCAGATCAGGCGCCGGCCCGCAACAGGCGATACACTTGTTACCCGGATAACCGTGCTTCAGGAGGTGTTTAACATAACTCTGGTGCATGCCGTTGTCAGCGTGGAAAATGAAACGATAGCCGAAACGGATCTAAAGATAGCTCTTGGTAACGATGAGGCCCAAAAACAGTAGAATTGTGAAGGAACTTAAAGAGACTATACCTTTCAGCGTCAGGTTCAGCGAGGTGGACTCCATGAACATAGTGTGGCACGGTTCATATTCGCTCTATTTTGAGGATGCCCGCGAGGCATTCGGGAAGCGGTACGGACTGGGCTATTTCGACATATTCGGTAACGGTTATTACGCCCCGCTTGTGGAGCTGTCGTTCAACTACAAGAGGCCTATAAAATACGGCATGAGACCGGAAATAACAATCGTTTACCGACATACCGATTCGGCTAAGATTGTCTTTGATTATGAGATAAGAGATACGGTTTCGGGCGATATTCTGGCTACCGGCCATTCGGTACAGGTTTTTATGGATATGCAGTATCAGCTTGTCTGGGCTAATCCTGAATTTTACGAGGAGTGGAAGCAAAAATGGACAGAGTGATACGTTGCATAGCCGACAGTGTGGTTTCGCCGCTCGGTCTGACATCGGCGGAGAATTACCGTAATGTCAAGGCCGGACGCAGCAAACTGTTGCGGTATGAGACGATGGGTAACGTGAGTACCCCCTTCATGCTGTCACGCATAGACCGTGCAGTAATCGATGCTCTCTGCCGTGAGCTCGGAATACCCTGCAAGGATTACACATTCTTTGAGAAGATGCTGCTTGTCAGCAGTCTGCAAGCCGTAAGAGAGTCGGGAATAGAGGCTTCATCAAACAGAGTGCTGTTTGTTATATCCACCACTAAGGGCAACGTGTCGCTTCTTGATGCAAGTAATGACGATTTCCCTGAAGAGAGGGTGCTGCTTGGTAAATCGGCCGCACTTGTGGCAGAATTTTTCGGCAACCCCAACACTCCCATAACGGTCTGCAATGCCTGCATTTCGGGCCTGTGTGCCCAGATTGAGGCTATGCGCGCCATTCGCAGCGGCCGTTACGACTGTGCCGTGGTGGTGGGGGCCGATGAGCAGTCGCCTTTCATAATATCGGGATTCCTCTCGTTAAAGGCTCTGACCGACACTTCCTGCCGTCCTTTTGACAAAGAGCGCAAGGGGCTTAATCTGGGCGAATGTGCCGCCGCTGTCGTATTGCAGGCATCGGACATTGCCCCGACTGCCGGATGGACGCTCGAATGCGGAGCCGTAAGGAACGATGCCAACCATATATCGGGACCTTCCAGAACGGGCGAGGGGAGTTATCTGGCTCTTGAATATACGCTGAAACAGTGCCGCAAAGAGGAGCTGGCATTCATCAATGTGCATGGAACCGCTACTTCGTTTAATGACGAGATGGAGGCCATAGCCATATACCGTGCCGGCCTGATTGACGTGCCGGTCACAGGACTTAAAGGATATTACGGACATACTATGGGCGCTGCCGGAATATTGGAGAGCATAATCTCAATGTATGCGGTTAGAGACAATACGGTGCTTGCCACACGCGGTTATTCGGTTCCGGGCGTAACATATCCTGTAAATGTGAGTTCGGAAAACCGCCTGACTAATGGAAATAGTTTTATTAAGCTGCTTTCGGGCTTCGCCGGATGCAATGCCGCTCTTTTATACAGATACCGTAAATCATGACATCTATGGAAAAGAGCAGGCTTGACTATACGATTATAACCGACACGTTTGTTTCGGTGAACGGCCGTCTGCTGGAGCATGAGTCGAAAGGGGGTGCCATGCTGACCGAACTCTACCGCGCCCATGTGGGCGATTGGCCTAAGTTCTTCAAGATGGATACCCTGAGCAAAGTGGGATTCCTGGCATCGGAACTGCTCCTAAAAGAGTGCAGTGGGGTGGAATCTGCACCCGAAACCGCCTCCGCTTCCAACCGCGGCAACGTTCACGGCAGCGTCTCCGACAGGGTTTCCGATGGCGCTAAAAGAGCCTCCGATGCCCATTGCGAAGAGTATATTCAGAGCCGTGCGGTAGTGCTCTTCGGAGTCACGGGTTCTCTGTGCGCCGACCGTAACTATCAGGAAACCATACAGTTCGCTGACAACTATTATCCCAGTCCGGCGCTCTTTGTATATACTCTGCCCAACATTGTGACAGGCGAGATAGCCATACGAAACCGCTATCGCGGAGAGACTTCGTTTTATGTTTTGGACGGGTATGATGCTCAGAGTATGGCATTTCATATACGGTGCGCATTTCAGGACAGCGTGACCGACAGCGTACTTGCCGGATGGGTGGACAGCAGCGGCAATGAAGACTTCCGCTCCTTCTTTATTCTTGTGGATAGGGGAGCAGCCGCAGCGCCCGGAATGTTGGAAAATGAGATAATGAAAATAATGGATAAACTTAAATAAAGAACAGACTAATGGAAGAGATGATTCTTAAACTGAAACAGGAGATTATTGAAGTTTTGAACCTTGAGGATATAACCCCTGAGGATATTGACAACGACGCTCCTCTGTTTGGCGAGGGTCTGGGACTGGATTCTATCGATGCGCTTGAGCTTATAGTCCTTATGGAGAAGAACTACGGCATCAAGCTGCAAGACCCTGCCAAAGGCAAGGAGATTTTCAAGTCCATCAACGTGATGGCTGAATATATTCAGAAGAACCGTACCCGATAATGGCTCAAAACAGATCAGTATCAATTACAGGCTTTGGCATTGTGAGTGCCATAGGTGTAGGTAAACAGGAGACTCTTGACTCGCTGCTTTCAAACCGTACGGGCATAGGCCGGCTGAAATATCTGAAAACCGTACATACCGAATTTCCGGTGGGCGAGGTAAAGCTGTCCGATGAAGAGATGGAGCGTATCTTGGGCATAGCGCCCGGTACCCCTGCCACGCGTACGGCACTTATGGGCATGCTTGCCTTGCACGAGGCTCTCTCCGACGCCTGCCTTGGGCGCGGCGACCTGCTTCAGGCAGCGTTTCTCAATGGCACCACAGTGGGAGGCATGGATAAGAGCGAGCAGTATTATACTGATTTTATTGAGAATGACACACGCAACGAATATATAAAGAGTCACGATTGCGGCTCCTGTTCTGAGATGACAGCCGACAGGTTTGGCCGTTTCAGATATATCACAACCATTTCGACCGCCTGCTCATCGGCAGCCAATGCCATAGCGCTTGGAGGCGATATGATTCGTGCCGGACGGGCCGATATTGTTGTGGCCGGAGGGAGCGAATGCATAACGAAATTCCATCTGAACGGATTCAATTCGCTCATGATCCTGGACCGTGAGCTGTGCCGTCCGTTCGATGCAACGCGTGCCGGCCTGAATCTTGGCGAGGGTGCTGCATATCTGGTACTGGAATCGGATGAATCGGTCCGTAAACGGGGTGTGAAGCCGATTGCGCTGCTCTCGGGTTACGGTAATGCCTGCGATGCTTATCATCAGACCGCATCATCGCCTGACGGCGAAGGGGCATATCTGGCCATGAGCAGGGCTTTGGCCGATGCCGGACTTGCGCCGGCCGATATTGACTATGTAAATGCCCACGGCACCGGTACCCCGAACAATGACGTCAGCGAGAGTCAGGCCATGATACGGCTGTTCGGTGAGAACATGCCGCCCGTGTCGTCGGTAAAGTCAATGACGGGACACACTACAAGCGCATCGGGCTCGGTCGAGGCGGCTATCTGCATACTTGCGCTCCGTAACGGCTTTGTCCCCGTCAACTACGGATGGACGAACCCTATGGACGACGGTATTGTGCCCAATATGGAGCTGAAACCTTCATGCAGGTTGCGCAATATACTGTGTAACGCATTCGGGTTCGGCGGTAATGATTCATCGCTTATACTAACGGCAACAGATTAAAGTTATGCTTCAAGAGAGTAGGGTAAACGTTCTTTCAGTCAAGCAGATATCAATTCAAAAACCGCTTACTGAAGAGTGGATGACAAACCCTGAGATCCATACGGAAAACTTCGTTCGCGCCATTGACCCGGATTTTCGGCAGTTCATATCGGCAGGCGATGCGCGGCGTTTGGGCAAACTGCTTAAGAGGGCGCTTGCCACATCGTTGTCGGCGCTTCATGAGGGCGGAATAACCAATCCCGATGCCATTATAACCGGCACCGGATTTGGAAGTGTGGAGAGCACCGAACTTTTTCTGGAAGCCATGATCCGTGATGGCGAACAGATGCTCAAACCCACCTGGTTTATGCAGTCAACGCACAACACTGCCTCGTCGCTGATAGCTATCCACACTCAGAGCTACGGCTATAACTCCACCTATACGCAGAAAGGCCTCTCCTTTGAATGTGCCCTGTATGACGCATGGCTTCAGTTCGGTTTGGACAGGATCAGCTCGGCTCTTGTCGGCGGCCATGACGAAATGACTCCCGAATTTGCAGGTTTTATGCGCAAGGCCGGTCACCTGCTTGAAGGGGAGATATGCAGCGAGGCTGCCGTCTCGGCGCTGCTCTCCACTCGTGAACAGGAGGGAACAAAAGCCCTTTGCACAGTCGCCGGAGTAGAAGTTTTGGACAGTCCGGACGCTGAGACACTGGACCATGCTGTCCGTTCCATGATTGCCGGTAATATTCCCGATGCAGTTTTGACGGGAATGAGCGGCAATGCAACAAACGACGGTTATTATCATTTCCTTAAGAAGACTCTGCCGGAGGTTCCTCTGCTTAGGTATAAGCATCTGTTCGGCGTGAATTTCTCTTCATCGGCCATAGCTTTTTATGCTGCCGCAAACTGTCTTGGAAAAGGCTTTATACCGCCTGTGCTGACCTTGACCGGAGAATCCGTGTCGTGCAGCAAAGGAATACTTTTGATCAACGCCGTTGAAGGACGGCACTATTCAGTCATTTTACTTAAACCTCTATGTGGAAAACTTTGATACCTCTGTCCCTGTTACAGAGTTTTATGCTGGCCTCGGGACAAATGATGCTCAAACTGGCCTTAAAGAAGATGGGTCATTATACCGGCGTATTCCAGTTCCTGGCAAATGAGCTGGGCAACTTCTGGTGGTACGGATGCGGTATGTTCCTGACATCGGCCGCCCTCTTGTGGATGCATATTCTCAAACACTACCCGTTCAGCATAGCCTATCCGCTCAGTTGTCTGAGTTTTGTCTTCGGAATGTTGGGCGCATGGGTTTTCCTGGGAGAGACTATTCCCGCCATACGCTGGGTAGGAATAGCGTTAATTCTGCTGGGCGCCGTATTCATTGCAAAATAAATTAAAAAAATGTTTGCCAAAACAAAAAACTGTCATTACTTTTGTTTTATTCTACCGAAATTGTAAATATCTTAAAACTAAACAGATGAAAACCATCACTCCGTACTTATTGTGGTTTGCGTTGACTACTGCCATATTAACCATCGTTTTCCGATATTTTTTGAGCTATGGGATAGAAATCGACTCAGGAGCCATAATTATTGTTTCGGCTTCACTTTACGGATTTCTTATGTTCGGTTCGGGATGGTATTTCGGTCATAAGGAGAGCGACTATTTGCCCATATACGATATCGGATTCAGGTTTCATCTGACAACCTATGTGGTTCACAACGCAATAACCCTGTTGTGGTTAGGATTGGGATTCGGCTCTCAATACGAAGACATGAAGATCTCCGTTTTGATTATAATTTATTGGGGCATACTTCTGTTGATACATTTTATATTTTTCCTCTGGTCGCGTAAAAACGCCATAAAAAACCTGGACAAAAAAGACCTTTTCGAGTAATAGCCGTAGTTTTCAATTTATAACTCATAATCTTCAACAATTAAGCCGTAATCTTCGAGTACTAAGTTCTAGTCTTTGAGCATAAAGCTGTAATCGGATTACAGCAAATCCCACATTTAAAATAAACCTATATGAAACCCAACAATCTTAGGCTACTATGCCTGACGCTCCTGCTGATGACGGGAGTTAGCGGCCTGCATGCTGCTGTCGATTACCTATGCTTTACAGCCGAGTCGGCGAGTTCTATTAAGTTAAGTATGACCGGAAGTATTACCGCCGAGGTTAAGACCAGCACGGATGGCGTTACCTGGACAGACTATACGTTTGATACGGATATTAATCTTGGGGCAGGCGAGAAGGTCTATTTCAAGGGCAATTACCGGGGAACTGCAACCAATAATTTTGCCAAATTTGTCATGTCGGGTCAGATAAGTGCTTCGGGTAATATCATGACTCTTACCGACGGCGACAATCCTACTCTTTCGCTGGAGGGCAAGAGGTATTGTTTCTACTCCCTATTCTCCGGCTGTGAGAGCCTGACGAGTGCTCCGACACTGCCTGCTGAGACATTGGCTGCAAACTGCTACGCCTATATGTTTAACAGTTGTTCGAGTCTGTCAAAAGCGCCCAAACTGCCTGCCTTGAAGATGACCGAAGCCTGCTATACCTATATGTTCAACGGGTGTATCGGGTTGGTCGAGGCGCCGGCTCTGCCTGCCACGGCTCTGGCCGACTACTGCTACGAAGCTATGTTCAACAGTTGTGTAAGTTTGACCGAGGCACCCGACTTGCCGGCCACTACGTTGTCATCACGCTGCTACTACTACATGTTCTCAGGCTGCTCGGGCTTGACTAAGGCTCCTGCTTTGCCTGCCAAGACTATGACCTACTACTGTTATTACAACATGTTCAACGGTTGCTCGGGCTTGACTGAGGCACCGGAGTTACCTGCCACGACTTTGGACGAATACTGCTATTCCTTCATGTTTTCCGGCTGCATCGGGTTGACCGAGGCTCCTGAACTTCCTGCTGCAACTCTGGCTGAACGATGCTACTCCTATATGTTTAACTGCTGTACAGGTTTGACTAAGGCTCCTGCTTTGCCTGCCACAAATTTGGCCGAGTTCTGTTATGAAGCTATGTTCTACAGTTGTACGGGCTTGACCGAGGCACCGGAGTTACCTGCAACGACTCTGTCCAATTTCTGTTACAACGGCATGTTTGCCAATTGTACGGGTCTAAAGGAGGCACCGGAGTTACCTGCCGCGATTTTGACTGACCGCTGCTATTACATGATGTTTTCCGGCTGCACCGGGTTGACCAAGGCACCTGAGCTTTCTGCCGCGATATTGACCGAATACTGTTATTATAAAATGTTTTCCGGCTGTACCGGTTTGACCGAGGCGCCTGTTTTGCCTGCCACGACCCTGGCTGCCAACTGCTACGAAGCCATGTTTTCCGGTTGTACCAAACTGAACAGCCTTAAAGTTGGCTTTACTTCATGGCTGGATACCGAGGATGCCACCCTTAACTGGGTAAACAATGTATCGCCAACCGGTACATTCGTTTGTCCCTATGGCTTGGATACCTCTGTCAGAGACGACTCGCACGTACCGGTAGGCTGGACTGTCGATGTCGGTACGGGAATCGCTCCCGTAATGGATAACTCTGCTGCCAATGGTGTAATTTACAACACCTCAGGTCAGAGGGCAGGTGAGCAAAACAGAGGCATTGTTATTCAAAACGGAAGAAAATATTTTAACAGATAGCCTTCACAGATAGCCCTCACGGGTAATAATCACATGGGCAATTATTGCTAAAATAGTTTAATTACTGCGTCTTGTCCGAATAGAATTATCTGTTCGGACAAGTTTTTTTATAATAATCATAAAAATATTTCAAAAAATGTTTGGCGGATAAAAAACCGTTATTACCTTTGTATTATACAAGTTGTTTAATACAAACGATACAATAATGAAAACAGAGAAAATGCTCGATGAATTATTGCTTTCCTGGGAGAATACCTATAAGAAAGGGCAATTGACGCTCTGGATTTTTATGGCACTGCAGGAGAGCAGGAAATATGTTGATGAGATTAAAAGTTTCATCGAGGAGAAATCGAACGGTACAATAAGCTGTGAGGAGCAGAGTCTGTACAGGTCATTAAGAAAATTTGAACACATTGATGTGGTGGCATATGAATTACAAGAGGGCAACAAAGGTCCCGACAGGAAATATTACTATATGACCGAAATGGGACAGGAGCTTTTCAATCGATTCGTAAACAGAAATATCAGACTGTTCTACTCAAACGAAATTATAAACATCTTAAAACCTAAAAAATAGATGAAAACCATTACACCTTACTTATTGTGGTTTACGTTGACTATTACCGTATTAACCGTAGTTTTTCGATTTATTTTGAGCTATGGAATAGAAAACGATTCCGTAACCGTAATTACCGCTTCGGCGATCTTTTACGGATTTCTTATGTTCGGTTCGGGATGGTATTTCGGCTGGAAAGAGAGTGACTATTTACCCATATACGATATAGGATTCAGATTTCACCTGACAACCTATATTGTTCACAATGCAATAACGCTGTTGTGGCTGGGATTAGGGTTCGGCTCTCAATATGAAGACATGAAAATCTCCGTTTTGATAATTATTTACTGGGGCATACTTCTGCTGATACATTTTATATTTTTCCTTTGGTCGCGTAAAAATGCTATAAAGAACTTAGATAAAAACGACCTTTTTGAATAGTAGTTTGAATAATAAACGACCTTAATCGGATAACAGACAACTCTAACATTTAAAAAAATTAAATATGAAATCCAAAAGTTACATCTTCAGGCTTTTATGCCTGACGTTCTTGCTGATAATGGGAGCAAGCAGTTTATATGCCGTAGATCCTACGGGCGTAACGGTCAATGGCGTGGAGGTCGCAGAGGGAGCGCCTCTTGCCGCCGGATGGAGTTATGACTCCATCACCTCGAAGTTGACAATCGACGGTGCAGGACCCTTTACGATTTCGGGCAAAAACACGGAAGGTAAGGTCTGCATAGTTGTTGCAAATGGCGTAACAACTGAAATCACGCTTTCGAACCTTACACTCAAGGCTCCTTGGAATGTAGATAACGCTTGCGTCTTTGCACTGGACACGAACGCCAACGTTTCACTCTTACTCGCAGGAGAGAACATTTTAGAATCGGCATCGAACCGTGCGGGTCTTGAAGTTCCGTTGAGAGCATCACTCACCATCACCCACGCACCCGATGATATAGAAGGCGCACTATTCGCGTATGGCGGGTATCAGGCGGCGGGAATCGGCAGTGGGCTTGACGGTGATGTCGGTACAATAACCATTAACGGCGGTGCGGTAACGGCACAGGGCAGCTCGTACGCTGCGGGAATCGGTGCAGGCTATCGTGGCACAGCCGATTCGCTAACGGTTATCATCAACGGCGGTGAGGTCGTTGCCAAGGGCTACTCCAACGGTGCCGGCATCGGCGGCGGAGAGAACCGGAACGGTGGCACGGTAATTATTACCGGTGGCTCAGTAACTGCAGAAGGCGGTGCCTTCGGTGCGGGTATAGGTGGTGGCGGTAGCTTCAATACCTATGGCGGTGGTGGTGACGGCGGTACGGTAACCATCTCCGGCGGACGAGTGGCGGCATATGGAAATGCCTACGCTGCGGGCATCGGTGGTGGCGGCAGCTACAGTTACTCCGGCGGTGATGGCGGCACAGTAACAATTTCCGGAGGTACGGTCATTGCAAAGGGCGATAGAGGCGGTGCGGATATCGGACCGGGGAAAAACGGCAACGACGGCTCGGAGAACACTTTCACCGGCGGCTCAATTTGTCTTCCTGCATCGTCCGCATTGCCGGCACCCACAAATAATGTAAACCCGGTTGGTTGTGCGGTTGTGTCAGGCTTCGAAGCTAACGCAGCAGTTACGATTGAAGGGCTTTCGGATTACGGCGTGAATGATATTTTTGCCGACAACTACGGCAGTATCTACTTGTGGCTACCGGATGGCACCTACACATTTAATGCAAATGGACGTAGTTGCACAGTGAAGATTCAAGACGGTACAGGTCCCACAGGCGTAACGGTTAATGACGAGGAAGTTGCATTCGGACCGACGGGAGGTGCTGCATGGAACTATGATGCCGATACCCATATACTTACACTATCAGGTGAGGGACCTTTCACACTATCGGGTGGCAACGCAACAGGTGCCGTATGCGTAGTTGTTCCGGATGACTTTAATGATACAATCACACTCTCCAACCTGACACTTCGGACAGCAAACAATGAGCAGTGTGCCTTTGCACTTGGAGAGAATGCCAATGTGTCGCTTCTCATTACGGGTAACAACACACTTGGGTCAGGCGAGAATCGTGCCGGTATCGAAATTGCAACGGGACGGACACTCTCTATAAATAATGTCTCCGGCGACGATGCGGCAACGCTCAGCGTAACGGGTGGTTACTTCGGTGCAGGCATTGGTGGTGGTAAAAACGCTGTTGCCGGCACAATTACCATTGAGGGCGGTGCAATCACAGCGAACGGCGGTAGCTCCAGTGCAGGCGTTGGCGGCGGTTACAAAGGCGCAGGCGGCAATGTGATAGTTTCCGGCGGCTCGCTCACTGCCATGGCAGGTTACTATGGTACGGGCATTGGTGGCGGGGACCAAGGTGCAGGCGGTTCGCTGTCCATCTCCGGCGGCACAGTCGTAGCAACAGGCGATGAATATGCAGCAGGCGTAGGTGGCGGTAAGCAGCAAGCAGGAGGTTCGGTAAACATCACCGGCGGCTCACTCACTGCTATCGGCGGTAAATACGGCGGTGCGGGCATCGGCGGTGGTGCTTATTATAAAAATACGGGTACGGTCACAGACGGTACAGTTGAGATTTCGGGTGGACAAGTTACAGCCACAGGTGGCGATTATGGAGGTGCCGGCATCGGCGGAGGTAGCGGCTCTACGGGTAGTGCGGTTACAATCTCCGGTGGGAATGTAGTCGCACAGAGTAATAGTGGTGCCGGTATCGGCGGCGGTAACGGTTTCACAAATAACATAGTGACAATCTCCGGCGGCAAGGTCATTGCACAGAGCAACGGCGGTGCAGGTATCGGCGGTGGCTACAGAGGTGCAGACAGTACGGTGGTAATCTCCGGTGGAACCGTCTTTGCACAAAGTGAAGACGGTGCGGATATTGGGTCGGGCAGTAGAGGTGAAGTTACCGGAACAAACACCTTTACCGGCGGCTCTATTCGTCTTGCCAACTTCTCCATTACCTCTGCACCCACAAATGGCACGAAGCAAGTAGGCTGCGCAGTTGTAACAGGCTTTGAGCCTGACGAAGCGGTCGTAATCACAGGCTTAGCAGACTATGGCGTAAACGATATATTAGCCGATGAAACCGGTGCCATCTTCTTGTGGCTGTCGGACGGTACCTACACATTCACGGCAAACGGACGCGAATGCACAGTGAAACTTCAGGATGGCGTTGGCAGTACAGGTGTATTTGTCAACGGTAAAGATGTCGCATTTGGTCCGGACGATCCGGCTGAAGGGTGGAGTTATGACGCATCTACTTTCACGTTGAAGCTTAGCGGTGCAGGACCCTTTACGCTTTCAGGAGCCAACTTATTAAACGGCAGCGTACGCGTAGTTGTACCGGAGGGCGTATCCAACCGGATTACACTTTCAAATCTGACGCTCAGTGCAACAGGCAGTGGACAGTGTGTCTTCACACTAGATACACTCGCCGTTGTTTCTCTTTTCCTTGAGGGAACAAATACGCTTACCTCCGGCTCCAACCGTGCAGGGCTTGAAGTTGTTGCAGGACGAACTATCACCATTGATCATGCACCGGGCGACATAACGGGATCACTAACTGCAACGAGCGGTTATAATGCTGCCGGTATTGGTGGTTCCATTCAAGAGAACGCAGGTACGATAAATATTAATAGCGGTATTGTAAATGCCCTTGGTGGCGGGTACTTCTCTTCCGGCATCGGCGGTGGCAACCATGCCGGAGCAGGCACAATAAACATCTCCGGCGGAACGGTTACGGCAACCGGCGGCGGCTTTGCTGCCGGTATTGGCACTGGTGGTTATGCTTTCGCATCTGGGCATGATGTCGGAACGGTTACCATCTCCGGCGGAACAGTTACGGCAACCGGCGGTGAGTTGAGTGCCGGAATAGGTGGCGGCGACAGCGATCCGGGCGGAACAGTGATAATCTCCGGCGGACGCGTTACGGCGACCGGCGGACGTGGTGCTGCCGGTATTGGTGGCGGCGGTCACTGGTGCGACATAGCCGGCGAGGGTGCAACACTTTCCATCTCCGGTGGAACAGTCTTTGCAATTGGTGGTGAAAACGGCGGTCCCGGCATCGGCGGCGGTGTTAACAATGCAGATGGCGGCGGCACAACACCGAACGTTTCCGGCACAAGCACCTTTACCGGTGGCTCTATCCGCATTGATGGCGGCTATGCAGCAGATGATCCCACTAACGGTACAAATCGTGTCTGGTGTGTAACAGTACCGGAACTTACCCCCAATGCTCCTACCGCGGTTATATCACTCGGCACCTACGGTGTAAATGACCTCTTTGCCGACAACGATGGCAAACTCTACCTCTGGTTGCCCAATGAAAACTATGCCTTTACAGTGGGAGATGCAGATTACGAAGCAACTGTAGCCGATACAGACACGACAGCGACCTTGAAAGAACCGGGTACAGGTATAGATAAATTGAACACTTACACCATCAGCCTTTATTTTAATCCTGTACAAAACATCCTGCACATAAAAGCAGAGGAAGCAGTTACCGCTATCCGTATTTATAGTATGGGCGGCACAGTAGTAGCCCAGGCCGCAGGCGAAAACATAAGTGAAATTAACCTCACTCATCTGGCTGCCGGTATCTATATGGTACGTGTGGAAACAGGTGAAAGGGGAAGTGTGATAAAGATAGTTAAGAAGTAAAATAGTGTGTAGTCTGTAGTCAGAAGATGAAAGATGAAAAGCAATAAAACTTTTAGATAAAATATGAATGAACAAATAAATAATCATTAATCCTACTGCCCTGATCCTTTCTCTGATAAGGTCTCCAAGCCCCCCTTCGGGGGGTGGGGGCTGGGTTTAAATAACAAACATTATGAAATTCAAAAGTTACATCTTCAGGTTTTTATGCCTGACGCTCCTGCTGATGATAGGAGCAAGTGGCTTACATGCCCAAGTGGATTATCTCTGTTTTACCGCCGATCAAGCGAATTCTACTGTAGAGTTAAGGGGAATAAATTTACCAACTCCCGATTTCCAAATCCAAATCAAAAAAGGTGACGGCAACTGGGAGGACTACACGCTCGGAGCGAAAATTACACTCGAAGCGATAGGCGATAAAGTTTATTTTAAGGGTGATTATAAAGCAGCCGGGGAATGGCAGTTTGTTCAATTTAATATGTATGGCAAAATAAGTGCTTCGGGCAATATCATGACACTTACCGATGGCGATGCCCCAACCACTTCGTTAGCAGGTAAGGAGTATTGTTTCCGCTTTCTATTTACCGGTTCCGGTTGTCAAGCCAACCTGACTACGGCACCCGAACTGCCTGCCACTACCCTGGCACCATACTGCTACTCGAATATGTTCATGGGCTGTAAAGCACTTACCAATGCTCCTACGCTGCCTGCTGAAACGCTGGCAGATTACTGCTACGATGGAATGTTCCAAGGTTGTACGGGATTATCGTCGCTACCTAACTTACCTGCCACCATTATGGCGGAAGGGTGTTATTTTAATATGTTCAACGGCTGCACCGGACTGACCACTGTGCCTACATTGCCCACCACCACTTTAGCTAAAAGATGCTACTGGGGAATGTTCCAAGAGTGCACCGAACTGACCACAGCTTCCACACTACCTGTTACCACACTGGCAGAGAGCTGTTACGAAAGAATGTTCAAAGGCTGCACAAAGTTAACTTCTGCACCCGAGCTGCCTGCCACCATCTTAGCTGAGGCATGTTATTGCGGTATGTTTGCAGATTGTACAGGACTGACAGCTACGCCCGAACTGCCTGTTACCACGCTGGCAGATGGATGCTACTCCGGCATGTTCGCAGGTTGTACAGGATTGACAGCAACACCCGCACTGCCGGCAACCAAATTGGCAATGTACTGCTATGGCAGCATGTTCGCAGGTTGTACGGGGTTGACCACCGCACCGAAATTGCCGGCAACCCAAATGGCTTTGCACTGCTATGACACAATGTTTGAAGGATGCATCAACTTGACCACTGCACCCGCACTGCCGGCAATGAACTTGGATGAAGGATGCTATTGTGGAATGTTCAACGGCTGTACAGCTTTAGAAACACCACCCACACTGCCTGCCACTACATTGGCAGATTGGTGTTATGAAGCCATGTTTTTTGGCTCGGGATTGAAAACAGCACCTGCTTTGCCGGCTACAACCATGAAGATAAGCTGCTATTACATGATGTTCCGCGGCTGTACCGAACTGATTACCGCACCTGAGCTGCCTGCCGCTACCTTGGCAGAAACGTGTTACAAGGAAATGTTCTACGGCTGTGAAAAGCTGAATTACATAAAAGTACACTTTACTGATTGGTACAAATTCGAAAATGAATGGGAAGAAATCCTTGATTCCACCGAAGAATGGCTGGAAGGCGTATCGGCCGAAGGTACTTTTGTCTGTTCCGAGGCCTTGGATGTCTCTGAGAGGAATTCATCACGCGTACCGGCAGGCTGGACCGTCAATTCTTCTACCGGCATCAGTCCAATAATGGATAGCCATTCTACCAATGGCACCATCTACAATATTCTGGGAGAGGAGGTGGATGAGCACTACAAGGGTATTGTTATTAAAAACGGAAGAAAATATATCAACAGGTAAATTATTATGAAAACAAAATCTATTTTTATTCTGACAATCCTGCTTTTTGCCTGCATGGGAAGAGCAGTGGCACAAGGCTACATGGATGATAGCTGGATAGGTACGCGTTATTATAATGATGGTGAAGAATTAGCAGGCGATCATTATACCGGAACGTGTGTTGTTAGAGGTAATGCAATGTTCCATCCGATAGACTGTGAAGATGGTACACACATCGCTATAGGATATCCTAAATCCAAGGACGTTTCAGGACATATCAGTTTCCCAAGAAATATCAATATTACTTGGAAAGTAATAGAAAAATTAATATACACACCAAGTGGAGCGGTTGAAGATATCATTTGGACATATGAGACCGTTAACTATACGGTTACACAAGTAAAATGTACCGGCTGTCCCGAAGTTACAGGCGTAACTATTCCCAATACGGTGGAAAGACTCAGTGCTATTGGAGGTGCAAAACTTCAAACAGTAAATGCCCCGTCGGTAAAGTATATTGAAAGAGAAACTTTTAGACACAATCCGGAACTTAAAACCGTAACCCTAAACGATGCGGTAGAGTATATCGGGGAAGAGGCTTTCGCTTTTTGTCCGAAATTAAAGAATATAGAGGGCGTTACATCTGTTGACTCCATCGCAAAGCAAGCTTTCTTGCTTAGCCCGTCTCTCGAAACCATTGGCGGTACGCTAAAAGTAAGACGCGTTGGAAGGGAGGCTTTTAAAGATTGTGCAAAACTTAGAACAGCCTTTACCGGATTGAAACATATAGAAAGATCGGCTTTCGCGGGATGTGATTCTCTACTGACGGCAGATGTTAGTGTGGCGGAATATATTGAAGAAAGTGCTTTTTCAGGATGCTTGTCACTGGAAAGCGATCTATCTATTATCGCAGAAGATATCGGAAATTTTGCGTTCAGCAGATGTTCGTCAATTCCTAGTGTACACATCAACAATACGGTAAAGAATATCGGTAAAAAGGCTTTCTTTGAATGTGGGGGTATGGAAGAGCTGACTTTTAGCGAAAACGACGAGCTTGAGATAGGTGTAGCCGCTTTTATGGGATGCGACAGACTTACGGATGTAACGATTCGTGGAAAAATCATCGGCATTGAGGCTTTTAGTTGTTATGGCTTAGACACGTTGTACAATAGCCGCCTGAAAAAATTGACCATTGACAACTCGGTAAAATCCATTAAGGATAAAGCTTTCTATAAATGTTGGAATCTTGAAACAATCAACCTCGGTAATTCGGTGGACACTATCGGCAATCTTGCTTTTTATCAAGCTAATTATTTGAAAGGCACGCTGACCATCCCACCATCGGTAAAACATATTGGGTTTGCAGCTTTTGCGGAAAGCGGCATGACATACGTAAAACTTAGTCCATCATTGGAAATTATAGAAGGTTCCACTTTCTATGGATGTTTTTTCCTTAAAAAGATAGAAATTCCCAAAAATATAAAAATCATAGGAAGCTGGGCTTTCGCCAGATGTCGGAAACTGACCCAAGTAACAATGACGGCAGTCGATTCTATTGGCGATGGTGCTTTTCGAGAATGTGAGGAACTGACAAGCATAGCGTTGGGGGACACCCTAAGAATCCTTGGCAACTCTGCTTTCGAGGGATGTACGTCCATAAAAGGAGTTATCAAATTTCCTAAGACTTTGGAGTTTATAGGGGACAAGAACTTCTTGAAGTGTAGAGAAATTACCGGCATAGACCTTCCTGACGGATTGAAAGTCATCGGGTGGGCAGCCTTCGAGGAGTGTACAGGTATTACCAGACTGACCCTACCTTCCCGATTGGAATATATTGGTATCAGAGCCTTTTACGGCTGTTCGAATATCAAAGACAATCTGGTATTTCCCGCTTCGCTGAAACATATCCGCTTCGAGGCATTCCAAAACTGCATTCAACTGCAAAGAATTGATCTAGGATGTGCCACATCGCTGAAAATCATCGAGAGAGGTGCATTCTACAACTGTAAAGGGATTAAGGGAGAGGTAAGGATACCCGATGCTGTAACCACTGTAGAAAAAGAGGCATTTTACTGTTGCGACAGCATAGAGAGCCTGCATATCGGTGCATCGCTGCAGGAGATTGGCGAGGATGCTTTCCTTACATTTCCTTGGAGAAATCTAACTGCCATTAGCGTCAGTAGCAGCAACCCCAATTACGACAGTCGGGATAATTGCAATGCCATAATTGAAACAGCTACCAATAAACTTTACAAAGGATGCATGAATACTGTTATCCCCGAATCGGTAACCACTATCGGTAAAGATGCTTTTATTAGCTGCGGATTGTACGGTACTTTTAATATTCCTGATGCAGTAACATCCATCGAAGATTATGCTTTTTTCGGTTGTCGCACGTTGGACCATATTAAATTAAGTGAAGATAATAATTTGGCAAGCATCGGCATGTGGGCGTTCCGAGACTGCGAAGACCTGAAAGACATACTGTATCTGCGGGCTATAGTTTCTATCGGCTTTGGGGCTTTTCAGGGATGCAGCAAAATTCCCGGAATATACTTTGGTTCCATACTGAAAGAGATAGGAGCACAATCATTTCTTGCTTGCTATAATTTACAGCACGTTACATTCTGGGCCCCCGCACCCCCTTATGTGGGTAAAGGTGCGTTCCATTACGAATTTAATATCCCTATGTTTATTCGATGCGGAAGCACCGAAGCTTTTGAGGAAGAGATGCCTGAGCAGAAACTCTTTATTGAGGAGGGATATTACTCGTTGAGAGCCGTGTCGGAGGACGTAGAAATAGGCAGGGTATTTATTACCGCACCCTATAGCTGTGAAACCAATGAAGTTACAGTTGCCGCCGTAGCTGAGGATGGTTACAAGTTCGTAGCCTGGAGCGACGGCTGTGTGCTTAATCCATACACAATGACCCTGACAGAAGACGTTTCATTGGTGGCTTACTTTACGGAACATTCCGAACTGAAATATACGGTAACGGCAGAAAGCAATGACTCCACCAAAGGCACTGTAACCGGCAGTGGCAGCTATATTGCCAACACTACTGCCACACTGACCGCTGAGCCTGCAGAGGGTTACCAATTCCTGCAATGGCAAGATGGCAGCACGGAGAACCCGCTTGTGTTTGTGGTGACCAGCGATACCACGTTTACGGCAACCTTCGATCTGTTTGACGGTATTGCCGAAAACCATGCGGCAGAAGTGAAGATCTCCACAGTGGACAATAATATTGTCATAGAGAATGCCGGGGGATACAGCCTGAGTATTTACGAAATAACAGGTCAGTTGCTTGTGGCAGAGGAGGCAATTGCCACAAACAGCTTTACGGTTCGTATGAGACGTTCAGGCATATATTTTATAAAAATAGGTAACAATAAGGTACAAAAAGTAATAATAAAGTAAACCTTCGGTTTTCCCATACCCGGGATTCCGGTTAATGGATCCTGTTTAATGGATTTCCGGTCACTCTGTTCCGGTCGATTTGTACTGGTAAATGGGTTTCGGATAGTAAGTTCCGGTGAAACGGGTCAGGGGGAATGGAACTTTTTCAATATGTTTGTTTGGGCCCGCTTCGAGTAAGCGGGCCCAATTTTACACTCATTCCAATGTTAGTATGAAACTCAGATGATGAGGCTCGTTTCCCGAGGGTATATATTGAGGTTCGGTCCTTGCGCCCCAGGCATCATTTCCGCCTACTCCTATCAGTTCGCTGTCAATGTTAATATTCAGATAATCCCGCTCGGGAAGCTCAAAATTGTGGCGTGCATTTTCTATATCCTCCTCGGAGCAGTTCCATATTCTGAGGTTGAAAAACTGCGGTGAATAGACCGATAACGCTGGACCCTGCTGGGATTGGTCTGCCCTTAGAAGAGAGAAACAGAGACAGTCGCTGCGATTTGAGTTATCCTGCGGATAAATATAATCGGTACGGTATTCATCAATCGGCAGGGTGTAATTGCCAAACAGGGCGCCCTGTTTGCGGTCGGGATAGTTTTCCCATGGACCACGTCCGCTCCATCGGACGCTGTCATATTCGGCCGGCAGACGCATCTTGACACCGAACTTGGGTATGGAGGGAATCATATCGGCTTGCGGGGTATAATCGGCCGAAAAGCTGACCCGGTCTTCGCTGAATTCATAACACAGGGTCAGTTCAGCTCCAACCGACAGTTCAAAATTGAACCTGATCTGCCGGAATTGTGCACGTTCCCGTACAACCGTGCGGGCCTCACTGCTTAAAAACTCTCTCTCCTGAGCAACTCTTCGCCATACTCCCATAGTCCGCTCATAGTCATTGTGCCTCTGATTGTCGTTGGCCGGTTTCCAGAAATAGGGTTCCACCGGGCCGGCCAGCATTTCCCGGCCATTCCATTTCCAGCTTGTAAGAGCGCCTTTGCCGTCAACCGTATATCTGCTCTTGCCGCAGGTGACGGAATATCCTCCGTCAACGGGAATTATCCCTTTGGTACGTTTTTTTATGGAGGAACCATCGGTATTGTTCCATTCAAGGGCAGGGACGTTGGATTGCCATTCAAAGAACTGCTCATAGGCTACCACATGACCTGAGTCTGCCCAGAGCGCATCATCTTTGAGTTGGGCAAATATCTGCAACACTCCGATTTCCGGCAGCAGAACATTGTCTGACTGATTGTTCCCTGAGTTTGGAACATTACGTAAGCGTCTGATTACTGACTGTAGAACAGAGCCTGAGCGTCTGTTGCCTGATTGCTGAGCATTGCAGATAGGGCAGAAATGTTCGATGGGCTCTGCAGGTATTCTTATTATTCCGTTTTCATCGGGGTTTTCAATATTGAAAAAACCCTTTTCAGGGCCGGAAGTTGGAGTGACAACTCTGGCTTTGTAATCATATTCGTCCGTTCCGGTAAAGAAATCTCTGTTGGTAACCTTGATGTTGAGAAATTCCTGTGAGTCATCCATGTTCAGCAGATCAAAATGCAGAGGCCGATAGACATGTTTTACCTCATAGTAGTGCGGATGCGGCGTGCGGTCGGGGGCTAACATACCGTCCAGGATAAAATTCCCGTCATTGGGCACATCGCCGAAATCCCCTCCGTATGCCCAGACCTCGCCCTCCTCAAGCGTCAGGCCGTTTCCTTTATAACTGAGCGGCGATCCGTCTTTAGGCTTGGCTATTCCCTGATCCATAAATTCCCATACCGCTGCACCGAATATGCTCGGGTCATCGTAAATCACATCCCAGTACTCGGACAGATTGCCTCCCGAATTGCCCATCATGTGAGCATACTCCCGCATCATGAAGGGGCGGTCGTTGACCCTTCCGGCTGCCTCGCGCAGACGGTTAGGCGGCAGATAGCTGTCATCGTATATGTCCGATACGGAACGGTCGCTGTCCGAGAATATGAGGCGGGTAGAGTCAAGCTGCTCTACAACAGCGCGCATGGCCTGCATATTTGTACCGGCTCCTCCTTCGTTTCCAAGCGACCAGATCATTACGCACGGATGGTTAAAATCCCTTTTCACCATTGATTCGGCACGGTCTTCATGCGCCGCCTTCCAGTCTGGACTGTTGCCCATCAGACGGTTTCCTATGCCGTAGCCGTGCGACTCCTGACATGCATCATTGATCACGTAGAGGCCGTAGCGGTCACACAGTTCATACAGATAGGTCGAGGCGGGATAATGTGACGTGCGTACCGTGTTTATGTTGGCCTGTTTCATAAGCCGTATATCCAGTTCCGTGGTTGCGGGGTCAACATAGTGTCCGGTACGCGGATGGTGGTCGTGACGGTTTACGCCGCGCATCTTGACCGGCCGGCCGTTTATATATACGATTTCACCATCTATTTCGATGCGTCTTACACCAATATTCTGACGGAATGACTCAACCGTATTGCCTTTATTATCAATCAGTTCTACAAAGCATTCATAGAGATTCGGCTTCTCTGCCGACCAGAGCAGAGGTCTATTGATCTCTCCGCTCAGAATCACCTCTACTGTGTCACCGGAAGGGAGAGCGTCTCCGGATGGTGCCGTCACATTCTGTAACATTACCTCCAAAACTGCCATTCCATCACTGTTTATACCGTTTACGGATAGTCTGACAGACATGCCGTTGCACGGATCAATATCTTTGTTTACTACCTGTATGGATGCATTCAAGCGGGCGCGGTCAAAACCGGCCGACGGTACAGCGGTTATCCTGTAGTCCGAAATGTGCTGCAGCGGACGTTTCCACAGTTTGACCGGACGGAATATTCCGCTCAACCGCCAGTAATCCTGGTCTTCCAGATAAGAGCCGTCGCTCCAGCGGTACACTTCAACTGCCATACGGTTACTGCCCTCTTTTAGATAGGGAGTGACGTCAAACTCGGCAGGGGAGTAACTGTTTTGGCTGTAACCGACCATCTGCCCGTTGACCCAGACGTAGAAAGCCGAGCTAACACCCTCAAACTCAAGGATCCAGTTATGCGATTCTATGTTTGCAGCGTTGAAAAAGGTTACGTAACTGCCTACGGGATTGCGGTTTTTAAATGCTGTCCAGGTGGAATCGGGAGTCCCGGTTACACGAGGTGCATCGCGTTTGAACGGATACTGTATATTGCTGTAGATAGGAGTGCCGAAACCCTGCATCTGCCAATCGGTGGGAACGTGAATATCATTCCACGAACTGACATCGTACCCGGTCATAAAAAAATCGGCCGGCCGGCTGTCGGGATCTTTAGCCCAATGAAATTTCCAGATTCCATCAAGGAAAGTCACCTGCGGATTATTCCGTTGTGTGGAGGGATTGCCCAAAGTGACATGATAGGGCAGTTTGTTGATACCTAGTATGGCGGGATTCTCCCAGTCAGGCTGTGCATTAACGTTAAGTTGATTCTCACGCTCAGGCTGTGCATTAGCAACAGGTTGGTTACGCTCAGGTTGTGCGTAAACAAAAAGTGAAACCGACATAGCTGTCAAAACAGCAAAAACACTCTTTTTCATTCGGCAAATATAGTGCATTTTTTTTCGGCCAACACTGATAAATGTCGGGTTTTTAATCGATTTAAAGCAGTTTCTA
>Ga0209723_1001607_pt1 | contig 34238 bp, 29 predicted proteins | sample BiotimSIPDNA_2_FD_185750 | JGI IMG/M metagenome (GOLD analysis project Ga0209723, IMG submission 185750) | Anaerobic biogas reactor microbial communites from Washington, USA - Biogas_R2 time_0 SIP DNA (SPAdes) (version 2) | ecosystem: Engineered > Bioreactor > Anaerobic > Unclassified | place... | reverse complement strand
TTCAAGGAATGTCCCCGATTTTTGATGAATGCTTACCGTGAATTAACTCAATTTCATATTGCAAATATTTCATTAAAATGGTAAATTATAATTAGAAATTTTCTAACAATTGAAAAGGAGAAAACAATATGGATGTTAAGTATGTTCCAGAACCGTTTAGAATTAAGATGGTAGAGCCACTCAAAATGTTATCTCGCGAAGAAAGAGAACAAAAGATTAAAGAAGCAAGTTATAATATGTTCAACCTTGAAGCGGAAGACGTATACATCGATTTATTGACAGACAGCGGCACAAATGCTATGAGCTCTGAACAATGGGCAGGAGTAATGCTTGGAGACGAATCATATGCCGGCGGGAAAAGTTATTTCAAGCTTATTGAAGCCGGACAGGACATATTCGGATACAAAATCATTCAGCCTGTACATCAAGGCCGTGCTGCAGAAAAGGTATTTTTCCCAATATTAGTATCTAAAGGGAAATACGCTATTGCAAATATGTTCTTTGACACAACCAGAGCCCATGTGGAAATTGCCGGTGCAAGAGCAATTGACTGTGTAGTGGAAGAAGCAAAGGATCCTACTATAAGAGCTCCCTTCAAAGGAAATATGGATGTTGAAAAGTTAGAAAAACTTATTAACGAGCTGGGAAGTGAAAATGTAGGAGTAGTTGTAATGACTATAACCAATAACTCCGCCGGCGGACAACCGGTATCAGTTCAAAACATGAGAGATGTATCAGCAGTTTGTAAGAAATATAATATTCCATTAGATATTGATGCTGCTCGATTCTCTGAAAATGCATACTTTGTTAAGCAAAGAGAAGAAGAATTCAAAGACTGGTCTATAAAAGATATAACAAAAGAAATGTTCAGCTATGCAGATTCCTTTACAATGAGTGCTAAGAAAGATGCCATTATAAACATGGGCGGTATGATAGGAATCAAGGAAGATAATCAAGAATTATATGAAAAAGTAAAAGCTAACTGTATTTCATTTGAAGGCTTTACAACATATGGAGGATTATCCGGCAGAGATTTGGAAGCAATGGCAATTGGTCTATACGAAGGTCAAGATGAAGATTTCTTAAGATATAGAATAGGTCAATTGGAATATTTAGCAGCTAAATTAGATAAAGCTAATATAGCATATCAAGCACCGGTTGGCGGACACGGATTATTCATAGATGCAAAATCTATGTTCCCGCATATTCCTTATTATGAATTCCCTGCACAAGCTTTAGCAATTGAATTATACAAAGAAGCAGGAATCAGGTCTTGTGATATTGGTTCATATATGTTAGGCAACGATCCTGATACAGGAGAACAGTTAGAAGCTGATTTTGAATTTACAAGGCTGGCAGTTCCAAGAAGAGTATATACTCAAGCTCATTTCGATATAATGGCCGAAGCTCTCATAGCAATAAAGGAAAGAGCAGCAAGTGTCAAGGGATATAGGATAACTTGGGAGCCTAAAATCCTTCGTCATTTCCAAGCAAGCTTAGAACCTATTGAATAGCATAACATCATTCTCATACCGGGGACGGACTTTAAAATAAAAAGTCCGTCCCCGGTTCTTTATAATAAATCAATTTCAGTTCTCCTGCTTTTTCATAAAGATAATCAGTGAGGCTCAAGATGTTATCCTACAGATATCTGCCCAGCCAGTTAATGCTTTCTTCCATCATATTTGTAGTAACAGCATGATTTAGCTTGGGATACTCTATGAGTTTAATTTTTTGTTTGTCAGTGTACATAGGATTTAATCTATCATAAAAAACTCTTTGGCTTTCAACGGATACAGAAGTGTCGCTGTCACCATGGAGCAGCAATATGGGTCTGTCAGTAAGAAGGTTTAAATTATTCATTGGGTCCAATTCTTCAACCTTTTCTATAACCTTTTCCATTTTCTCGGTAATTGCAACATCTGCTTTCTTATTGAAATCCTCCCACCAGCAGCAGCCGTTAAACACAATAAGAGCTTTTATATCCTTGTTTTGAGTAAAAATACCACCGGAAGTAAAGCCACCCATAGAATTACCCATTACTGTAATCCTGTTTGGGTCAGCCCCATGCTTTGTCACCATGTCTTTTTCTATGATACTGTATTCTTCAATATTCTTAAATATTACATCCCAAAAATATTCTATGGCTGCTTCAGGGCTGTAATCATTTAAGGGGTTTCTTTCACCGTGATATACAGCATCAGGAATAACCACCTGATACCCCGCAGAGGCCAGTATAAATCCTCTCATGCGCTGAGTTTCTTTATTTGAACTCCAGCCATGGTAAAAAACCACGGTAGGAATTTTCTCCCCTGCATCTTTTGGCCTAAAAATAATTGCCGGAATTTCCTGTATCATTATTTTTTCTTCTATTATGTAGTTTGACTTTATATAATCATCCATAAAATACTCCTGTATTCATAAAAACATTCACTTTATTATACCACATCCCATCAAAATTAAAATTATTATATTTCAATTGAAATCATTATTTCTATCAGAAAACTCATTATCGTTATTTGCATAATATTTGGAATCGTTGTAATAAACATTTAACTTTTTTAAATTTACAACCCACAAATAAATTACAAACGGTATAAAGAAAACCATAAGCAGCGGAATATTTGCCATTAATATAAAATCGAAAATTCCGTGCATCATAGCAGGAACTGACAATGATTTTTTAAAGTAGTGCCGGTGCTCTTCCGGAGTCGATGAAAATTTAGCCAATGAAAGATAATACCCCATTGTAACAGCAAACAGCATGTGAGCCGGGACCGAAATAATTGCTCTGTAATATCCCACTGCTTCAACGTCAGAAAATGTGAATACAACATACATAATATTTTCCAGAGTTGCAAAGCCCAGCGCCGACATTACACAGTAAACAATACCATCTAACTTTTCATTGAATACCGGATTGAAATACACATACTTAAGCACAACCTTTCTTTTCATATATTCTTCCGTTAATCCGGCAACAATAAAAGCAGTGTAAGCGGCTCCAAGCACCCCTCCGAATATATTGAATAATAATAAAAAGTTCTCAATAAGTATTGTAGGAAAAACATAAACGGCACCAAAAATAAACACCTTTAATAACATGCCTATGGGCTCTCTGTCGTGTCTATCAAACCAATAAAAAATCAATGCCAACGCTATACCCGGAGTTATTGCAGTAATAATTAGATTTAATTTCACAACAATTTTTCCTCCAATCATTTTCCTTGAATCCAATAATACTTTTTGGTTTTAGGCGGCTAAAGTTTTAGCCGCCCACTTTATTTTCATTCGTATAACTTACTGCATTTTAAATTCAGAATAAATATGGTCATATTCTTCTAAAACAGCAGCAACATCTATGTAGAAGCTTGTGTTTGCAGCCACTTCGTCGGGAATATTCAACATAGGATTGTTTTTGTATTCTTCTGACACAAACTCTTCGGCTGCTTTATTCGATGTTGTGAAATTAGTTATGTCAGCAATCCTTGCAGCAATCTCAGGTCTAAGCAGGAAGTCCAGGAATTTCAATGCATTATCTTCATTGGGAGCTTCCTTTGACATTACAAATGAGTCAATAAATATAGGCATCCCTTCCACAGGGAACACGGGCTCAAGGCTGGAATCAGCTGCCTGGCCTTTTACCGCCTGATTTGAATACATAAATCCTGCAACTGCTTCTCCGTTTATTAACGAATCTTCAGGTGTATTAGTTTCAAACCGTACAATATTAGGTGCAAGCTCAAATAATTTTTCTCTTGCTTCTGCCACTATTTTAGGATCTGTTTCATTATATTCGTATCCCAATGCTTTCAAAACAACTCCAATTACTTCAACAGACCAGTCTACTATAACTACTTTATCCTTTAATTCTTCCTGCCACAAATCCTTATAGCCTGTAATCGGGTCTGCGCCTAATTCTTCAACTGCTTTCGGATTCACAAGCAAAAGAGATGTAGAAATGGCATAGGGCATTGAATACTCATTGTTCTCATCGTAATAATTACCTTGATAAACAGGGTTTATATTAGAAAAATTCGGCAGCTTTTCCTTATCCAGAACTTTAATGTTTCCATTTAGCCTTAAGATGTCTACCATATAATCTGTCACTACTGCTAAGTCATACTGGTCAGGATTTGCCTCCAATAAAGACTGCATATCTTCATTTGACGTAACTTCCTTATAATTGACCTTGATGCCTGTTTCCTCTTCAAATTCTGAAATCACCTCACGGGGTATGAAATCACCGCCCCATGACATGAGATTTATTTGCTCAACTGTGCCTGCATTATTGCCGCACCCGGTCAATGAGGCCATCAATAAAGCTATTATTAATAAAACTGATAATTTACCTGATTTGTTTTTGTTCAAATTCAATTATGTTTCCTCCTTTTGTTCCGGCTATTTGATTTAAACCAATTAATAAAAATGTTCCTGCTAAAAACAAAGTACACAAGGCATTTACCTTTGGAGTAACTCCTACACGCATCATGGAAAATATATGGACCGGTAATGTTGTAGTGGTAGGTCCTGCCATGTAAGTTGATATTATCACATCATCCAGGGACATGGCAAGTGCTAATAGAGATGCTGTCAGAGTAGAAGGCATAACCAGGGGCAGCAGAATGGTTTTAATAATCTGCCATCTGGTAGCACCTAAATCCTTAGCAGCTTCTATAATGGATATATTAATCTCCTTCAGCCTCAATACAACCATGATATGTACATAGGGCACACAGAATAACGAGTGGGAGATAACCAGCGTAAAAATCCCGAAGGGCAGCTTCAGTTCACTGAAAAATATTAGCAGTGATATCCCCAGGGCTACTTCAGGAACTATTAAGGGTAAAAACATCAATCCGTTCATGGCTTTTTCCGTCTTTTTTGTTACATATACGGATATTATTGCAGAAGCAGTTCCTATTATGGCAGATAAGACGGAAGTCAACAAGGCAACCTCAATAGAGACTTTGAAGGATTCGAATATAACCCTGTCATTGAAAAGTTGCCTGTACCAGTCAAGGGTGAAACCCGCCCAGTATGCAGTGGAGCTGCTGTCATTAAATGAATACAATACAACACTCAGCACCGGAACATACAATATTATAAAAAATAATGACAAATAAAATATTCTGATTTTTTTTTGCTTTATATTCATTGATACAGACTCTCCTTACTGCTCTTTGTCACTCTGCCGTAGATAAATAGCACCAATATAACCAAGAGAATCATCACCACGGCAAAGGCAGATGCAAGAGGCCTGTTTCTGCCCCTCGTAGCCATATTGTTTATCAAGTTTCCTAAAAACATAGTATTTCCTCCCCCCAGGAGGTCTGATATATAATATAGTCCCAGCGCAGGAATAAAAACAAGTGTAAATCCCCTGGCTATTCCCGGTATTGTAAGAGGCAGGGTTATATTAAAAAATGTCTTCCACTTGCCGCCCCCAAGGTCATAAGAAGCCTCAAGCAGAGACCTGTCAAGCTTATCAACAGAATTATATATTGAAATTATCATAAAGGGCACCAGCATGTATGCTGTACCTGTCAATACCGTTCCGAATTTATACATCATATTCAAGGGCTGGTCAATAATCTTAAAAAACATAAGTATATTATTAATAAGCCCTTCTTTTCCCAGAAGTATGATCCACCCGTAAGTCCTCAGCAAGCTTGAAATCCAAAAGGGCATCATAATTAACAAGATAACAAGGGAACGTCTTTTATTGTCAAGACCTGCCGTAAAATATGCAACCGGATACCCAACCAGAAGTGTAATTACCCCGGTAAATAATGCCAGTGAAAATGAATTGAGAAAAACCCTCAAGTAAACAGGATCTAACATCTTCCTGTAGTTATCCGGTGTAAATTCAAAAATAATATTGCCTAGGCTGTCCCTTGATAAAAAACTCAAAATAACAACCAGCAAAAGAGGAATGCCAACCAGCAATAATAAATACCCCAGTATGGGGAATGCAGGCAAATTTTGCTTAATCTTATTCATCCTGTCCCCTCCCTGTTGTATCTTCTTTAGGAAGAAGCAAGGCTCCGGTTTCTTCACAGGAAACATATACCTTATCCCCTATACTATAAGAGCCGTAATCATTTTGGTATTCAATAACTGTCAAAAGTTCCCCGTCTACATCCACCTCAGTTTTAATTTGGGAGCCTGCATAATGGACAAATGTTATCTGTCCATAGAGACTATTGGGGACCTCTTCATGGGATATTTTCATTTTATCCATGTGTACAGCCAGTACAGCTGTTTCCATTTCACTGCACTTATCGTGGTCCACCAGGCTTCTGTCAGGTTTTATGTAAATAACGCTATTGCCTAATTTCACACTGCAAAAGTCCCCCTTCTTTTGAAGAACCTTAACCTCTTTAATATTTCTGTCCCCTATAAAACCTGCAACAAAAAGGTTTTTGGAATTGTTGTATATATCGCCAGGGGTCCCTACCTGCTGAACCACACCTTCATTCATAACCACTATCCGGTCAGACATATTTAAAGCTTCCTCCTGATCATGGGTTACATATATAAAAGTTGTTTCAGCTTGTTTTTGAAGGTGGGCAAGCTCTGTCTGCATATATTTCCTGAGTTTTAAATCCAAAGCACCCAAGGGCTCATCCAAAAGCAAAATATCCGGCTTGTTTATCAAGGCTCTGGCAATGGCAATTCTCTGCCTTTGACCGCCGGACAGCTGGTGGGTCATTCTCTTTTCATAACCCTGCATTTGAACTAATTCCAGCATTTCAGCAACGCTTTTTTTAATCTCGCCTTCCCCCATGGACTTTTTTATTCTGGGTCCGTATGCAATATTGTCATATACATTCAGATGAGGAAAGAGGGCGTAGTTTTGAAATACAGTATTAACATTTCGCTTATTTGGTGCTAAATCCTTGATTGATTCACCGTATAGCAAAATATCTCCCGAATCAATAGATTCAAGCCCTGCAATGCACCTGAGTATTGTGGTTTTTCCGCAGCCTGACGGCCCTAAAAGAGTTATAAATTCTCCATCTTTTATATCTAATGTCACATCCTTTAATATATGTGACTTTCCAAAATATTTATTAATATTAATTATGCTAAGTAATTGTTCATTCATATATTCTATCCTTGTCTATGTAGTATAATTGAGCCTATGAACTTTACAGGCGACTACTATATTATAACATTTTCTAAAAATTTACAAACCTTTTATGGGCTGAACTTTTTAGTATTCTATTTTTGCAACTTAGGTTTATATAAATGAATACTCCCTCAAGTGAATTATAAACACTTGGGGAGATTCTGTAAGTTTAATATTCTAAAACTATCTGGTTCCACCGCCTGAACCACCACCAAAGGAGCCTCCTCCTCCTCCACCGAAGGAAGAACCTCCTCCTCCACCAAAGCTTGATGAAGTGGAGCTTGTATTGGCGCTTGTTTGAGTTGATTGAATAGCTCGGGCAAAGTGTTGAGTCATTATTACTGTTTGTGGACTGTAAGGCATTTGGTACTCAATTTGTGGATTGACAATCTTTAATTGTTGGTAAACTTCTTCTGAAATCCCCATATAGGCAGCCCACACCATTAATTCCTGCCACAATTTTACATGAGAAACCTCTCTTTCACCAACTAAGGAGAAGTCTTTGAGATAGTTTTTGAATCCAATAATATTATCCCCTAAGGCTTGACCTTTCTCACTAATAATAAGCTCTCTCCGATTAAAGATCTTGAAAACCTTCCTTGTAAACTCTTCTAGGTAACCTTCTTCTATCATAGCTATTTCGGAAGAGCTTTCTATGGAATTCGTCCAATTGTTAAATTCATTAATATTTCGTTTGACATAACTATTAAATTCTTTTTCAGAAAGGATTTGATCCGGACCCGCTGCCTCGATAGTCATATCCCATAGTTCACTTTCCAATTCATTGTCTATTCTCTGAAAGTTTGGATTGATTTTAAGTGCAAGTTTATCCCGTTTAAAGATAAGACCAACTTCCTCTATTTGTTCTTCTAAACGTCCTTCGGATACCCACTTTAGAATAAAAGCAGAAATCCAGTCCGAAACCTGTGAATTTGTAAAATACTGTGTATTAATAAAATGATTGTCGTAAGGAACTTCTCGATAATATTCATCCTTAACAGTCGATTTGAATTTCCCGGGATTTGACTTGGCCCTCTTAGTTACCTTTGACACCCCTATTAAAATAAGAAGGAATGGAATAAAAGAAAAAAACATTCTAAATATTCTTCCAAAAACTCCAAAGGGATTTCTTCTTACCACATCATTGGGAACCTCATCTGAACCATTGATCTTATCATCTATAAAATCTTCATAGTCGTGTCCATCTAAACTTGCCCCACCCATGGCTGTTTCGATTAGTTGATCACTTGTTTCATCAAGCTGATAACTTGTTAAAAACGGTGAGCCTTCAAATATACCCAGCAAAACCACATAATCACTTTGCAAAAATGAGTCTCCTGTTTCCATAGTCATGGAATCACTTGTGATTTCAGTTATACCACCTTCATGTCCAAATGCCCAAAACCGTGTTTCCGGATAAAGAAACTCAAATAACCCATCTGTTTGAACCTCAATTTGTATATTCTTAATGGGGTCCATATTTGGATTAATAAACTGCCAATAAAAACCTTGGTGACCATCAGATAGGTTGAAAATGAAATTTGAGAGCTTATATTCTATCACGAACTCACGTCTACCATATTCGCCTAAACCAAAGCATAACTCAATCCCACTATTTGTACGATTAATTCCGTATTTACCAGCTTTATCAGAAAATGACGCATAAATATCCCATTCACCTACATCTTCTAATGGATTGCCTTTCTCATCATAAACTGTAAAATCTAATAACTCAGATTCCCCTAAATTATCTAAAGAAATATAATGTTCAGTGCCTTCCTCAGCATAAAAAATACGATGATCTCTTATAATTACTGAACCGTCTTCTTGAATGATTGCCTTGATATGGATAGATTCTATTTGGTTATCTGCCAGAACCTCTTGTGGTGAGACGATAGCAACTAAAAATAGGGCAATGAATAGAATCCATACAAATCTTTTCAATTTTACCATTTTGGCATATTTGACTTGTCACTGGAACTTTGGAAATAGGATTCCTGATTGAAACTGAACATACCTGCAACAATCGAGGAAGGAAATTGCTGTACTTGGCGATTAAGTTTTGTGACTGTATCATTATAGACCATACGTGCTTGACGAACGTTGTTCTCGTATTTGTCAATGCCCTCCATTGTCTGAATATATACGCCGTCTGCTTTTAACTGCGGATAGTTTTCAACTACAACATTAAGTTGATTCATTGCTTGCTCAAATAGGCTGTCATCTTTCTCAACAGCACTTGGTTCTGATGTTCTATCTACTTTTGACCGCATAGCTGTTATATTGGTTAAGGTTTCCGCTTCATGGGCAGAATATTTTTTCGTTGCGTCAATAAGACTACTTACAGCGTCCCACCTTGATTCCACTTGAGCTGCTATATTTCCCATAGAATTTCTTACAAACTCTCTCGAAGATATGAGTTGATTGTATATGGAAATACCCCAAAATCCTATCAATGCAACTATAATTAAAACTATAATCCACAACATATTTGCCACTCCATTCTTTTTAGTTTTTTAAATTTTATTGACACTTACATCTTACACTATTTTCTCATATATGTCTTTTATTTTTATAAATAAAATGGTTAAGCTTTAGTAAAGATATCAAATATGATTCTTTTTAACCAATCGTTATTGTTTCCCTTAAGTGTCCCAACTTCAGGTAAAATTATGTCCTTTGGAGTTATAGTCTTATGATACTTAAACAACTCCGCTTCAATAATCAGTATTACCCAAAACAGGCTCCTGGATAATTGCATCTTTTAACTTCCTTCCTAAAATTCCGGTTGATTTATCTGGTCTAATTATAAATCCAATGCTACCGTTTCCATGATGAACAGGCTTTGAATCAAGAAATTCTTTTGTGTGAAATTCAAACGAGATATCTTGCTCACTTTCATATTCAATAACAGAATAATACATACCCTTAGGACAAACATCTATGAAACTCTTTTCAAAAAGGTGGCTCTTTCATTGCTTTCAGGATCTGCTATTATGCAATATTAGTTTAGTAAAAATTATTTGTAATACTTCCCTTATGTGATATACTTAATTAACACGAATAATACATTTTTATTAGGAGGGTAAAATGCAAAACTTTTCATTAAAAAAAATATCTATAGCTGAGTTTGAAAATATAAAAACAGAAACCGGAATAATTTACGAACTCATTGACGGGCAAGTTGTTATGTCAAGGCCTAATATTCAACATCAACGTTTATTAACCAGATTAAGCAGTGAATTGCACCAATATTTTAAAAATAAATCATGCGATACTTATTCAGAAATAGAAATCAAACTTAATGAAGACATTTTAGTTCCCGACATATCGATCATATGCGATGATACTCAATTTACCAATCAAAGATTTAACGGTGCACCTAATCTAATTATTGAAATTTTAAGTCCTTCAAATCAATATAATGACACCTTTGTAAAATTAAACAAATATGAAATTTTTGGAGTATCTGAATACTGGATAGTTGATCCTGTACGAGGAATAATTACCTTGTATAACTATGAAAATAAAAAGACCTTAACTTTTTCAAAAGAAGAAACAATACAATCCATTATATTTCCTGAATTAACAATTAATCTAAACGACATATTTTAGTAAAGCGCATATTCACTAGGGACGGCAAATCAAGCCTTCATTAGACATCTCTTTTAATATGTTTATTGCGCGGGTTTGACCTACATTGAGTATGTTTTGAGTTTCGCTGCGTGTCAGTCAAGAAGTCTTCCTTTAACTCGTCCATGTTTTCATCTATCACTAAAGCATTAAATGAGTTAACTTTCATATCTTCATTAATAAATCTTGAATTTTCAAAAGAAGATAAAAGAAGTTCTACCCCTAAATCACCAAATCCTATGACACATACGGAATATGGTTTTGTTATATAATTAAAATTATCAACTTTGTTAAACTTCTTATTTTTTAATAAAGTCTGCAAAGGTGAATGCTCCGTCGTTAATTTATTGATGACTAAATTTTCCTGCAAAGAAAATGTCACACTTCACATTTGGAACACTAGCACATATTTCCTTTTCCAATAGTGTTTTAAAATTTGTTATCCATTTGTTACTCAGATCATCATCCTTTGTTGAATAGCTGATAAAAATATGCACTACATCCTTCACAACGCACACCGCCTTTATAAAGTAGACTTCGGATAAACAAATCTTTTGCTCGTTGCCAGTTCTATCTTATATTTATTTATATAATATTTCGCCATATTCAAATTCTGTTCAGAATAATTACCACATTCCTCGGCTTTTGCACCAGGCACCTCGCCTTCAAAATCAATTACAAAATCACACATGGAATCGATCAAAGCATATACATCCTCTGAACTCAACTCTCCAAACATCACGAGGTAAAAACCTGTCCGGCATCCCATCGGTCCGAAATAAATAATATCCTCTTTCCTTGCACTATTTCTCAAAAAAGTAGCACCCAAATGCTCAATGGTATGAATTGCAGGCATATCCATTACAGGCTCACGATTTGGTGCTGTTACCCTAAGATCAAAAGTCGTAATTACAAGCCCATTCTTTGCATCCTGTCTGGATACGTAAATCCCTGGAAACAAATTTAAATGATTCACTGTAAAACTGGTTATTTTCTCCATAAATATCATACCCCCCAAAGCATTATTTTTATTTCAAATTTGTTTTCAGTATAGCATAGTTAAATATTTAGCGTCAAGTTATTGTATAGTCCTATTATTATCTTTGTTCAAAAGATGTTACAGTTCACACCCAATGGGTGTCATCCTGAGCAAAGCGAAGGATCCAATCTTTTAAAATTGGAAAGATATATACGAGATGTGCACTGGTCTAAAGAACAACCCATTTATGACTCATTATAAATATTATAATGAGTCATAATATTTTATTCTAATTATTCAGCAATAATTTGACTGCATAGTTTATTATGCAGGGTGTTCTGATATATAAATCTTCAGTATTAACTCTTTCAGTAAGCTTATGAAAGTCTTTCCCCCAGGGTCCGATATTAATACATGGCATTGAAATTTTTTCAATCACATCAGCCGGTATATTATAGAATTCACCTAAAAGCGGCATTGATGACTGAAGGGATTTTAAAATTTCAGAACCTTTTTCAATATTCGTGTAGCTTAAATCTGAAATTCCAGTATAAAAGTTCTCAGATGTATAAGTTTGATTAAATTCCCTTTCAGTAAATTTATTCAACTCAAAACTCAGGTTTTTAATTACAGGGTCTAATTTCTTAAAGTATATATTTGAAACATTGGGATAATAGGGCGGTATTAAGCCATATACAACCTTAGGGGACTTATCATCTATATAGCCATAAATAAATTCAATCAGCTCAAAGTTGCTGTCAATAACTGAAATTTGATTGTTTTCAAGCTTGTCAATAAGTTCATTGATTTTATTTTCATATTTTTCAATAAAAACATCACCATAAGAAGAAAGGGCCTCCAGGTATAATTTTTTGAAATTTGCCACTTTGGGCTTCCAAGCCGATGATTTTGGTGAACCATTGGTTATTCCCTTAAATCTTTCATGTTGAATATTATAATCCTTAATAACCTCTTGGAAGGAATCTTCACATATTTTTTTGACCTTTTTTAAAATACTCTGAGGTGTTTGATTTAAAGTTAAAATACTAAAACACCCCTTAACACTTAAGGGCATTGATACATCATAATGGGTTTTGCTGTCCTTAAAATAAAGCCATGTGGGAGGCGGTGATGCTTCATTTCCAACAACATCGCTTAAATCCATATTTAATTCTGTTTTTCTGACAATGCAGCTCATCAGGTTTACCGGATTAAATCCTTCAAACACTTTTCCTGCGTGGGCTAATACTCCGCGAATATAGATGAAAGGCATTATTTTCCCCACTGACCCAGTAGAAAAAATCCCCTGTTTAAAATTTTTTCTTTGATGGGGTTCAGAGTTTATCATTAATTTGTAATTAAGATCATAATTTTCTTTAAGCTCGCTAAGAAACTTTACCGCTGCCCTCATTCCGGCAGATAGATTTTCTTCATCGGGTACTGCAATTAAAACAATATTGCCCTTAAAGTCCTTAATCTCACTGTACCTTTTTATCAAGGCAATTTGTATGGACCCTCCGCCCTTCATATCACATGCTCCGTGCCCGAACAGGAAAGTATTCTCATCCAAATCCTTTTGAACATCCTTTGAAAGTGTAACCTTAATTTTGATTAATTCATTCCTCAATTCAGCAGGAGAGAAGGCATAGTCTTTTAATAGCTTATAATCCTCCACCCCCACAATATCGTAGTGGTGAACAAATACTACAGTATCCTTTCCAATACCTTTCAAGAAAGCATAGCATACATTCCTATTCAATGAATCATTTTCAATTCTATATTTGCCGTATGAGTATTTGTTTTCCTTAAAATAAGTTAAAGATGAAAAATAGTCCATAAAAAAATTTTCAGCTTCTCTTTCTTTTTCAGTACTTGTATAACTTTCAGTTTCTATATATGAAAACAAAATATCCTTAATATCATCTTCAATGCCATTTAATACAGATTCATAATTATACATTTTTTAACTCCCAAATTATTCAAAAATGGCTGGTGTACTAGTAATGGAAACCATCTCAAAGCAGCAGCCATTTCATATTCTTTTCTATCCTTTAAAATACTTATCTTTATCCAGTCTTCAATCCTTCTAACCTGGCCTTTTTGCAGAACAATGGTTACTTCTTCATTTTCTAATAATATTACATCATATATGTTTCCCTTTGTTGGTACATTTTTTGTTTTTATTATAGACTCATAATATGGCAATCTTAATTTAAGTCGTTTTGCAAAACTTCTTACAATTATTTCATCCCATTCTTCAGGATTATTTGAGTTTATCGTTCTTGATACTTAAAATATAGTTATGAACACAACTATTGTTCTTTGTTATTCTGTTTATTTTCATTAATAATAGCCAATGCTTATTCCTTGCACACTCTTTACTTGAATTAATCAGAACAAGATTTCTAAGTGTATCTATTGCTAAATTACTCCAAAATTATGTCCTTTGGAGTTACAGTCTTATAATACTGAAACAATTCTGCTTCAATAATATCAGTATTACCCAAAACAGGCTCCTGGATAATTGCAGCTTTTAACTTCCTTCCTAGAATTCCGGTTGATTTATCTGGTCTAATTATAAATCCAATGCTGCCATTTCCATGATGAACAGGCTTTGAATCAAGAAATTTTTTAGTATGAAATTCAAACGAGATATCTTCCTCACTTTCATATTCAATAACAGGATAATACATACCCTTAGGGCAAACTTCTATGAAACTCTTTTCAATATTCCTTTTTGCCTCTTCAATCTCTTCTTTAGTCATGTTCTCTAACAATTTAGGATTCGAGAAGCTTTTTTCCATATCAGCCCATATATCCATAAGATAAACCCTGTTTATTTGAACCCAATGTTCTTCGTTGTTTTCCTTGTTTTTAAACCATAGTTTTTCAGGATATTCTCCATTTACAGTTAGTGTAACAGGTTGTTCAACCAAATATGAACTACTGTCTTTATTCATGTTGAAATGCAACTTAGCATTATCATTAAAATCAGGTATCTCATCAAAATCACCGGCAAACTCAATGCTGGTCAAAAACAACATATCAATACTTTGATAATCAATGCCTTCAGGATTCCAGCCATTTCTCAGTAATTCAGACAGGAATAACACACTTTCTCCATCTTTAACACTTAAGAGGCCATTCTCTGTAACATTTATTTCGAATTCCATTTCATCAATAAACACACTTTTTATATTTCTAAATGGTTGAGCAGCTTCGATTCTACCCCTACCCTTTAGTATTAACCTGTTTGTCTCCTGTTCCCTAACCTCGCAAAGCTCTGACATTTCGATTTCTTCAACTTTTTGACGATATACTTCATCATACTCTAATATAATAAGACGCAATTTCTTCCCATATCGAACTAACCCTGCAATATTACAGATAACACCATTAATTTCTATAGTTTTTCCAATTATTTTTATTTCATCTATTCTGGATAAAAGCTCTTGTATATATTTAATATTCATTAATGTCTCCTTCAAAGTCCTGCAAATCGTTTAAGATATTCAGCATCTTGAATCTCCTTATTTAAGTTAATTAGAAATCAAATATTCCTGATGTATCAAAGAAGATATCATTTGGTAAACACACTTTATGTTTTTCACAAAATTCATCAATAAATTCACTTGTTGGTTCCTTATTCTTCTGATATTCTTTTGCAAGTTCGTCTTTTACTTCTTCACGTTTTGAGTAAGCTTTTTCCGCATCCACATAAATAATTCCATACATTATGCCATATGAAAAGTATATTTCATACTGTCCCTCTTCTGAAGAAAATAAGCTGACTTCAACTATACCGTCATATACTTCATTGATTTCCAAATAAGTATCCTTATAATGTCTTTCATCTTCCGAAAATGATTCGGTTACATTTTCCCATTTATACAAATTTACACACCTCTCTTTTAATTTCGAAACAATACAACTTTAAAGTTTTAGTCTTCCTAACTCCAAATATTCATTTATAATAATTATAGTTTATAAATTATAAATTGTAAATGAAACTATCAATTTTATTAATATACCGGTAAAATTACATTTGGTCAGAAAACTCCTCTGACCTTGTCTAACCCAATTGGCAGCATTTATCGAATTTATAAAATCCATGAAAGGCGTGTCACTGCTGCTTATGACAGGTTTTTTAAGAACTGTTAACCCATAAGATGCTGCTGCTAATTTTTTTACTTTACCTGCCTGTTTTAAAAGCGGATATAATCTTGCATTTTTATCATATGCAATTTCATAAAAATTCTTTAATCCGGTTAGACTATGTTCTATCGGTTCAACTGTCAATACCTGCTCTGCGAACTGAATTTTTCTTTTGAAGCCTGCTTGTGTTTCAATAAACGTATTTCGTATTTCTTTTGTTCTATTCCAGCATTTGTTCTGAAAGTTATTTATTAAAGTATTTCTTTCACTTTGTTTGAGTTCGCTTGCATTAATGGCTTCAGATAAGTTTTTATCAACAATATTCTTTTGCCTGAACTTTTCTTCAATAAGGTTTTGTACCGTTACATTTGCCTCACCAAGGGTAAAAACACCTCTGAGGTTTCCATAATTTTGAAAATTAGCTTCGATAAATTCTTTGTCATATGTCATTATCGAATAATCGATATTAGATTTTCCTGCCTTCCACTCTAATTCATTGTTGGATTTAATAGCCCTTGCTATGGTGGATTTACCTGTACCATTGTTTCCATAAAAAATATTTATCTGCGTGGGCGCAATTTCCACTTTCTTAAAAGTTGCAGAGTTGAGCGTTATTTTTTTTATTCCAGAAATCAATTTCTGCTCCATCACAATATACTCCTGTCTTAAAATATAGTTATGAACACAACTATTGTCCTTTGTTATTCTGTTTTATTTTCATTAATAATAGCCAATGCTTATTCCTTGCACACTCTTTACTTGAATTAATCAGAACAAGATTTCTAAGTGAATCTATTGCTAAATTATTCCAAAATAATGTCCTTTGGAGTTACAGTCTGATGATACTGAAATAATTCAGCTTCAATAGTATCATTATTACCCAAAACAGGCTCCTGAATATAAGCTTTGTTATTTCGCCGTCAAAGTTATCATCCCATTTTTGCTGCTTTACATTCTATACCCCTTCTCATCTATACTTCTGGATAAAATAAGATTGTAGTTATAGTTGCTTTCTATAGTATCAGTTATTCTCTTTCTTAATTTAGCACCATATTCTTTTCTTTCAAGCAATTTATAAAGTAAATCAGCTACTATTTCATAGTTACACCTTCTTAAGCGTTCTAACACCAAAGTATATAATTGTCTTGTTGTATTGTTTGACGGAGTCCTTTCGAGCTCTTTTACATATGCTATTAATATCTCCTGACTATCCTAATAATTGTTTTTTCAAACCCTTTAAATTTATTATCTTTCCATTTACTCTGATCTTCTTATTATCGATAATATCTACAGTATTGTTATTTATTAAATATTTATTGTACTCTTTTCTTATACTCCAGTTATTTTCTTCTGCTAAGTGTTTTAATGTTTTGTAGACCTCAATCTCTAAATTGCTATTAAGTTTTAATTCATGCATATTTTCAGCATTCAAAAGTAAATAAAGAGTTGTGTAAGTTACTAACTGAGTACCTGATTGTATAGGTTTAATAGGGCTAATTTCTTTAATAACATTAAGATCAAATCTAAGATATATCTCTTTCTTATTGTTTTTTTTCGCTGGTATTTCAGCACATTCTTCCCTGCTGTATTTATATACATCATTAATTTTAGCGAAATATTTAATTCCAGATTCATCTCCAAATGATTTTTTTGATTGGTAAAAAGCTAGATACTCTACCCCTAATCTGACATTAGATAATCTTTTTATTGGTATATGATAAAATTTATTTTTCAAATATGCATCTAAATGATTTTTATCCTTTACATTTACAACCATGACATTTTCCAACTTAAATTTTGCATAATCATCATACTCATCTAATGCTATTCTTTTATTTTTTGCCTCGATGTTAGACTGATTAATTATCTTATCCAAATGTTCAGTAATTAATTTAGTGCTTCCCGGCAACATCGGAAATGCTCCTACATTTACTTCCTCAATACTATTATAGAACTTATGATTTATGAATTTTTCTTCATTTCCATAAGGAAACATCACGTAAGCACCAAAAGTCTCATATTTATATTTAAAATCGTCATTCATCTTTGACACTATAGCATCTCTATACCTATGCATTATATTAATATCATCTTCCATAGGTCCCACTGTTCCTTTTTCGTCTATCGTAATTCGATATTTTGCATCAAATATGTACATTCTGTTATCATTAACATTTGAACTTGTGATACATAAAACTGTATCTGGTCTTTGATTGGTAGTAGGTAAATTATAGGATTTATTATACCACAGCTCTAGTTTATTACGATTATTTTTATAAATCATCTTAGCCTCTGAATCCTGTAATAGAGATAAGTGCATACCATTATCCTTGTATTTAAGAATTCCATACTCCTCTACTTGATAGCCCAAATCAATCAATGTTTTATGGATTTTAATATAGCACCAGATTTCATATAAGTCGTATAATTTCTTAGGGGTTATTTTATATATATCCTCACCTAAATCTAAGCCCTTATTTAAAATCGAATACTTTTTGTACATTTCCTTATATCCAGGCGCCATTTGAAAAACTAAACTCATGCTTTTATTTCCAGTTAAATTTCTAATGTTTTGAAAATACCTTTTGTAATATGATTCTAAAAATTTAATTTTCCTTCTTATTGATTCTAAAGTGTGTTTCTCATGAGGGTTGTCTTCTCTTAATAATTTTTCTATAGAGAATAATCTGTTAATTATTCTCTGAATCATGTATTTTACAAAACGATTCTCAAATATATCTATAGTTGTGTTTTTTATTTCTTCGATTACTGTTGTAGAATAATACTGCTCACCATTTACTAAAATAAATCCTTTATTTGATTTTATTAATATCTCAGGATGTTTACATATATAACTTATGCTCTTTTTAGAGATTTTTTTAGCTTTATGAATATCTGCAATCCTATCTTCAGTTATTACATTATGCTTAAAATTATTAACAATTCTCTTTAAAGACTTTCTTAAATCTTCAAAAACAACATCAAGAATACTAATAAATTCAGCATTTGTTTGATGTTCAACATCTTTTAATTTACTAGAAACATAAGTTTTATCAATAAACTTAAAGGCTAAAGAACAAACTTCCTCATTTATCTCTTTGATTATTTCCTTATAGTCTTTGAAATAATCTAGCTTACTAGGGAATATTTCAATGGTAACCGTCAGTATCTTTTTTGTTTCTTCGTATATATCTATATTTGTATATCCAATATCAGAACTAAAATCAACAATCCCTATGTAACAATTACCAACACCTTGAAAATCATCTGTTATTCTTATTCCACCAAGAAATATTTCATATTCCTTTTTTTCTTTAACTTCTAATATCAGCTGATACCGCCCGTTTTCAAAAAAACAAGGCATCATAGTGTTTCCGCTATTTTCAACTAGTTCACCAAAGTCTGTAATAGTCTTTAAAGTAACATTTTCATTATTGTAACTATAAACTATTATTGCAGCTGGAATATTAACATTAGATCTTGTTATTTTGCTTTTATTTCTTTCAACATCTCCGGTAATTAGTAATGAATAATTGTTGGTTATTATCTCAATTAGCTTAGACCTATTGCCAGAACGAAGCAAATCCATCTTCATAACCCCTTAACATCATAAGAATTTTACTTGCAGATTTAGGATATAATGCAGTTTCTAAGTTTTCTTCTCCATATTTTATATAATCAATGTCACCGATAATTTGTCCATCCAGGTTACAGTAATTGTATAGCTCAATAAGTATATCTTTAACAATTCTGTCACTTCCAGTAATAGTTGGCAGAATTTTTTGCATAATCTGATAGTCAAAAGCTAAACTTTCATCTAACAATTTGTTTTCCTTATTTTCTAACAAATAAAAAATGATTTGATCTCTTATTCGATATCCAAAATGTTTATTTCCCATAGCTAAAATATTATTGATTTCAATTATTTGGTTATTTATTTTTACTACATAATCTTTATCAAAAGCTAAGGCATCCTTAATAGATATGAATCTGGTCTTGAAACAACTATTATCCAAATCTAAAGGTTTAATTAAATTTAGTAACTCAAAGTCAAGGACTTCTAGTCTTACATCGTTAAATTCTATAGTATTTGCTCTATCCAGCACTTTTCTGCTAAATGAAAATGTAGTATCATCCATATTTACTGTACCAATAATATAAATATTTTCAGGAATTATTAAATCTGTATAAATACTATCAGCAGATAAGTAACCATTGGGAAATACTTTGTCAGTCCTTATAACATCATCCTCATGAAAACATCTGGATTCTAATATGCTTAAATATTCACTTAAATAATATTCCACTCTCGCTAAGTTCATTTCATCAAGACATATGAAATATGGCTTGTACATATTTTCTGACCTTGAAGCTTCTTCCATAATTTTTGTTAATTGTCCAGGGATGAATCTATTATTTATATCTTTATATCCAAAAAGCTCAGTACTATCGTTCCAATCTGGTTTGACACTAATAATATGGTAACCATTGTTAGCTGAAGTTGCATTTATGGCTTCAGAGAATAATTTTGTAAGCTTTGATTTTCCTGTACCGCTAATTCCGGCTAAAATAACAAATGGTTTCGTTTTTAAACTAAGATAAAAGTTACATAAATCCTCATATGCAAATATAAACCCTCTAGATTTAATATAACTTTCTATTTTAATAATATTATCTTTCACATTCGAATCTCCCATATGCACTAATTGGATTTCACTATTTGATTCATTTCCCTTTAAAAATATTAATTTATAATACTTTTCATATACCGAAATCATATCTTCCAAATCTTTTATAAACTCTTCTTCTTGTGGGAATTCATCTGCTATGTACTCTTTATAAAAAATTGAACCAATCTCGTAATCTATATTCCCTATTATTAGTTCATTATCAGTATTAAAATTGTAATTATCAATAATACTCCTGATATTTTCTCTGGTACTTACCATAAGGTCCCTTGCTGCTTTGGTCCCTAATTCTTTCTTTAAGTTAGTGCAACCTTGATTTAAAGACAAATAAACTCTGCTCATATCTTGAGAAAACAAGTAAACAATATAAACTCCCCTTTGAATTGTAGTAGTAATTCTATTATTATATATTGCAATCCAAGGATATTTTGTCCATCCCCCGGCTCCACTGGAACCTTTAGCTATTAAATTATACTTTTTAGCTATTTCATTCACAGCGTTTGTTGTTGTATAGTTTATCAGTTTAAACATTTCATGGTTCTTATTAAATTTTCCATTACTGATACTGTTAAGATAGTTATCCAATATCTCCTTAAAATAATTAGTAAGCATATCTCACCTCATCCATACCTAATTTATTTTTGTATGTTTATAATCAGCTCCTTATTACATCAACACCTCACTATTTTATCATATCACCCCGCAATTTTGATTTTTTTCACGGTAATATGGACTCAAATTAATAAACAGGTCTTTTAACTTTTCACAGTCATCGCATTTTGTAAATATATGCTCCAGCAACTCTTCTTGTCTTGCTTGTCCCAATGTTAACCTGTATAAGGATAGTATCTTAATAAGCCTTTGATAATTTCCTATATCCTTGCTGAGCGGATAAGAGGCGATGATTCTTTCAATCTTTATCTCCTGGTCATCAGGCAGGCACCAATAAGGTATTAAGTCAGAGTAACCATCTCTATATTCTTCTTTTGCCCGTTCAAATAATTCTACCCATATATCTTTTTTGAACTTGATACTGTCCTTATATTTTATTGCAATGTTTTGCCTGATTGCATGGCATTTAAATCTGTTAATTCTTCCTTCTCTCTGCTCCAAATCAATTGGATTGGACGGGAGATTCCAGTGCATTATCTTTCTGCAGTAATAATGAAAATCAAGTCCTTCCTGGCCGATGGATGTTGTTGCTAAGACAAAAGGCCTAAAGGGCGAATTAAAGGCGCTTCTAATACTTTCCCTGCGATTGGTACTTTTGCCGGTGTCTCCTTCATCTTTGTAAAATCCGACTGCATAATGGGATCTCATATTTATGCCCTTATTTTTTTTATTTAAGGCACGGTCTTTAAATTTATTGAAGGTATCAACATTATAGCTTGATGTGTGCATCTTCATCGAAACCATCATTTCCGAATGAACAAGTTGTGATTTATAAGGAGAATCACTGTAGCCGTTTGATTCAGCAATCATATGAACAAATTCATCAAGTACCGACTGAAGGTTCCCATCTTTGCAATAATTAAGCACATTTTTCCAATAAGCATCGGTGTTCTTTTTGCTATAGCATAGGTCTACAGCTGCAATAGACTCTTGTCTGTTAAACATATTTATTATTAATTTTGAAATTTGTGTGGCATAAAGACTGTCTTGTCCGTTAGACCTGTAAGCACAAACAGCCGGAGAGGCAATTGCCATATTAACCAGTACATCTGTTAAATCCCTGGGCATCTTTCCTAAATGTATGTTTTTTAGCCTGTCATTGTATTCTCTTAACTTCATAAGGTGCGCTAAAAATCCTTTCTGTCCCCTATCCTTTTCTTCTTCGTCAGCATCGCCTGAAACCAGGTCTGCACCATAATGAAACCATGTTGTAATATAACCTTGGCTGTCAAACAAGAAGGGAGCAAGGTAGTACCACCTTTCATCTTCCCTGTTTCCAAAACCTTGGTATCTTTCGAATTTTCTCAATAAATCATTAATTTTTCCGGCTAAATCCTTCTCAATATCATTTAAAGATTTGCCTTGATTCATACATTCTATGGGATTATATAAATTGGCAAGTGTTTTTGAAGGATACAATAAGCAAAACATGCTCATTGATTGGGGTATATTATTATCAAGATTAAATCTCAGCCTGGCTGTAGGATACCTCTTATTATTAGGGGCAAAATAAGAGGTGTTTATTTTTAATTTCTTTTGCTCGACTATCTTCCCCACTGTTTTTCTTTCCGCTTCGTAAGATATGAGGGTTGCAATCATTCTGGGCACCATTTCCCATGCGGAAAATACCAATATCTTTGAAAAGTTTTCGGCATTTTTAAAGGGACCGAGGGGTTTATAATAGGGAAGCGAAGGGGGTATCCAAAGAAGCATCTCGGCTTTATTTTCAAAAGCAGCCTCTTTAAGCCTTTCAAGACGGCCGTTGGCGGAACTGATTTCTCTATAATTTCTGATTGCTCCTTCATTAATCCATAAATTATTACTTCGAGCAATTTTCAGTTTATCACGCTTATTTTTAAAGTACCTCTCTATTTGTCTCTTCATTTTGTAATCCTTCATAAAGGACAATATATATGGAGATGATTTTACATAATCTACCGGTACATAGTTATTTGCTCCGATATTATTAAGAAGCTTGTCCGCTTCCACATATGACATAATATCTTTTTCGGTAACCGAAATAGGCAGCTTAGAGCTTTCATCGTTTATGAAGTCGCCCTTATCTATGGCAGCAATCCTTTCAGTCCTGCAGACCCCGTTGTACATGGCATTTTCAGCTTTTTTCTTCGCCTCAATTACAGAAATATAGTCAAGGTCAATTTCCCTTAATTGGACAGATAAGTTGCTCCATATTTCCTTAAATTCTTTTTGGCCTTTTTCGTCATCTATTAAAAAGTTCATTACCTGCATGAATTCTGAATAATGCTCATCAATTTGGTTTTCACTTATTTCTTCCAAAGTTGAATATAATTTATAAGGGGTTGCAGATAAAAGCAAAACCCTTGTACCGTTTCCTTTTAAGAATTTCTTGGCCAATATGCCTGTTTCACTTAAATCATCTGCAGATATTAAAAACTTAAAACGCTGAAACTCATCCATAATAACCAAATCAGGATTTAAAAACTCAACACTGATTTGTGCAAACATCATTCTTAACTTATATATGAAGTTACGGGTGCCTGTTATCTTGTTTCCCCCATTTTTTCTGACCCTATTGCATAATGTCACCATTTCATCAAAAATATCTTTATCTTTAATGTATGATTCAACTAATTCAGTTACTTCCCTTATATAAGTTCCTGATGTTTTTTCGCAGCATAAGGCAACTCTGTTTTCATATACAGGTTTTGCCCATTTCCAACCAACAAAAGCACTGTCAATCAAGATAACTTCAAGCTCATTTAAATACTTCCTGAATATATCAATTCGTCTTAAGACAGCAAAAATTAATGCCCGCTCTTCCATACTGCCAGTGCCTCCAGTCATTGCAAATGAAGTAATGGGAGTAAGAGGTATAATCTGTACATATCTTGCCTTTATCTCATCATCGCATTCCTGCTCGAATATTTTTAAATGCTGCATTGATAAACGGGTGTCTGAAACCCCATCTACAGTTATGTCTTCGCTAATCTTTAATTTGTTTATATTTTGATTGGCAATGCTAAGGTTTGAGCAAATGTACACCACCTTAAACAAGTCATCGCCGCCTTGGTGGTTAAGTCTTGCGGTTTTTGCAATTATTCCTTTTGCAACCAAGGTTTTCCCAAGACCTACTTCATCTGCCACCAGCACCTTGTTTTGACCGCCCTTGTATAGTTCTATTACTCTGTCAACCGTTGCTCTTTGAAAGTCCTTCAACCCTTCCATTATTCTTTCTTCGGCTTTTGCTAAATCAATTTTCATTTTTTTGCCACCACCCTTTCAAAGGCTTGGTATAATTCCTTGAATCCATCCGGAATTATATTATCTTCTGTTATGAGGTCCAATATTTTTTTAATATCGCTAAACTTTTGAGGTGAGCGGGCTGCCGCCCTAAGCATTTTCTCGTACAAGGCCGGGATAATCTCTCCGTTGCCAAATAAGAAACCATATTTCATATTGTTTTTGTTTTCCAAAAGAGATAATAAATAATCATCACCTAAAACAAAAGAAATATATTGAATAAATCCGTTCTTATCTTTAATAATATCGTTAACTATGGAACTCTCTCTGTTTTCGGGCATGTTTTCTGTTTTTATTTTTATAAGCCTCTGAACACTTTCTTCACCACTTATAGCTTTAATAATATAAAACTCGGAAAGTTGAAGCATCTTTAAATTTTCAAAGACAAGATGGTTTGATAAGGCCTCTTCTTTATCTGAGAGTAAGGGCTTAATAAATATATTGTCATTTTCTATCGGTCCTTCAAATTGAATATCAATAGAATAAACATCTCCTCCCCCGCTTATACAAGCATGAGACTTCAGCCTGCAGATATTTTTAATAATTTTTTCCAAATTATCTGCAGCAGTAAGCTCCGGTTCTTCATCATCTCTTATTTCTGCTTTTTCAAAGGGATTGTCCTTATCGCTGTCGCCGAATAAATCCTTCCTTAGCAAATCAACATTCAGGTATCTCCTTTTCCCGTATAATTTAAACAAAAATTCAACATTCCCGTAACAAGCATTATTGGACGCATTCAAGGAGCCGATAAAGAGCTCGCTGTTTGAATATTTTGTTTTCAAATACAGCTTAGCATGAATATCCTGCTTTTGCTTTAATAAATCTTCTTCCTGCTCTCCTTCGCTTAAGGCTTCTTCCCCATCAACAATAATATCCTTCATGACATAAGTTTCAAAATTTGTAACCGATGAAGGTTTTAATTTCGCTATTTCGGATTTTCTCGTAATAAGTGTATTATTGTGATATGGATTTGATAATGCTATATCATTGAGCTTTTTAATAATGCCATTACTTAAAAAGGGTGAAATAATAAATAGCTCATTATAATTATTAAAAAGACTCGTATCTTCAATGCTGTAATTTTCAATACCGACAGGATGGAAACTAAAATCTGTAAACTCCTTTTGTTTTAACTCAAAATTTACATTTAATATTTCTTCTGCCAAGTTTAATAACTCTTTTCTTTTATTTCTATCGATAGAGTCTCTTTTTGCAAGCTTAGTCAATGATTGCAGAAAATCATGCAAAGGTTTTGTTTTGCCGTTTCCCTTAACATATTTGCCTTCGATTCCCACAGCCACATCCCAGCTTCTGTCAAAGGTAAGATTTCTGCTGAGCACCAGGCACCTATACAGGGCTTCCCCCTCTTCATTTTCATATTTGACAAGCCAAAATTTTGGATGAAATGATTTTTTGTTTTTCATTACAACTTCAACAACCATTTTCTCCAAAAGTATGTGGAGGGCATTAGAATTAGACGGTACTCTTATTTGTCCCCCTTCACAAAATACTAATATCTTTTCAGCTGTTCTTTGCAAGGCTTCAAGCAAATATATGGGGTTGTCCTTCAATTCATTATCAATACTCTCGGAGAGACCCAATGCAAGGCATACTCCTATCAAAGCATCAAGGTCAAGAGAATAAGTTGTCCCAACTGCAAAGGTAGTTTCATAACCATATGGAGGCGTGAGCATTTCGCTGTAATCAAGTCTGTCGCTTGCCGGCTTAAGCATCTTTATCACCTAACCCTTCATAAATGTCTCTTATTATATTTTGAGCATTTCTCAACCTGTACTCAAGCTTTCCGATACCTGTCCAACCCTCATATTCAAATTCATTATTGCGTAACTTCGAACGTTTTTCCCCCTTGATGCTTACTTCTCTCCTAATAACCGCTTCATCAAGCCTGTCAATATCATCCTCAAGCATGGCTTCCTTGCAATCTTTAAGGAATCTTCCGAGCTTAATATTATTTATACTGAGCCTGCTAAATATATCATCAAGGTCGATATCCGCATATTTCTTCATTTGAGAATGCCACCATTCCCATTCAGCACTTAAAGCATCATCTTCTCCTTTGGATAACATAACATTATATCTTAAATGTGCCCCGTATATGAAATCAGCAAACTTTTTCGCCGGAATATAGTCTTTTTTTATACTATCCGGCAATATGTTTATCATTCCTTCTATCTCATCAAAACTATTAAACAATAAAAAATCAGTATAATTATTTTTCAAAACATATCCCAATAATGAATCAGAACATGTTAATAATATCTGATTTTTCAAAAACTCAGCTTCTATATAAGTAAGCCTGATAGATAAATCTTCTTTCCACTTATCCGAATAATCAGGCAGCTTCCAAAAACCGTTGAATTCACCTGATACAGCATCTGTATCATCTCCATCAGTTTCATCATCCTTAGACTTTAGGCTGACTTGGTCTTTAAGCTTTTGCTGCTTGTCCTTAAATAAACAAGAAAGCTTTGCATAGTTATTTAAAGACATCTTGCCGCCTGTAAAGATGCCATATGTCCTGATACCGTTCCAATAAATATCTGAAGGCTTTCGCTTCAGTTTTTTGCCTGATAGTTCACCTATGACACCATTCTCTCCACTTTTCTTAAGTACATCTATTAAATTCAGCTCCTGCTCATACAGATTATTTATCATCTTTTCAGCATTCATACTCTTACTATGCTCGAGCTCATTTAATATGTATGGTACTAACAAAAAATATTTAGCTCTAGTTTGAATAGTAGAAGTACCTGGAAAAAAGATATTTGAAAAACCGTCACGTATAATTCCAACACCTAATTCATCAACGGCTTCAGGTTCTGAAAGAAGATTTATCACTCTAATTACTTTGTTCCTTTGTTCTTTGGAAAAATCAATCCAACCAAGTTGTAGTACGTTCATAATGTCTCCTATTTATATAACTATTATTTTGTCCTATTCATTAATTCTGTTTAATTTATATCAGCTTGAAGGTTTTTTCTCCCACTCATTTTCCTTGAATCCAACTAAAACAACATCCTCTCCTACAAGTATAGGTCTTTTAACAAGCATGCCATCTGTTGATAATAGCTTTATTTGTTCTTCATCAGACATATGTGCTAATTTTTCTTTCAGATTTAAATCTTTATATATTTTCCCGCTTGTATTGAAGAAACTCTTTAATAGATAACCGCTTCTTTCGAACCATTCTTTCAGTTCATCTTCATTAGGATTCTCTTCCTTTATAGGTCTTTCTACAAAATCAATATTATTTTCCGTTAACCAATCCTTGACCTTTTTGCAGGTGCTTCATCTTGAATAACAAATAAATGTATATTTCATTTTGTCCTCCTAAGTTTCATTATTTTAAATTAAATCTTTTATTATTTTCCTTCATAAGCTGTTTTTCCGTCTTATTATGAGCTAATAAACTAACTAAATAATCTTGAGAATCATCTAAGTTGTCATATTCCTTTAATATTCTACATACAGAATAACTCCTGTCTCTAACCTATAACCTTAGTATAAAACCTTCTGTTCCTTGGGCCATCAAATTCACAGAAGTAAATTCCCTGCCAGGTCCCTAACTTCAGCATTCCATCTTCAATTATTATCGAACAAGATGACCCCATAACCGTTGACTTGATGTGGGCATGTGAATTCCCTTCCATGTGTCGGTGGCTCCTATCCTTTGGAAGCACTTTTTGAAGAGTAGTTAATATATCATAGACAACATCAGGGTCAGCATTTTCATTAATTGTTATGCCAGCTGTTGTATGTGGTACAAAAACAATAACAACTCCATCTTTGACTTTGCTGTTTCTTACATCTTCTCGAATAATATCTGTAATATTTATCATTTCATCTTGCTTGCTTGTTTTTATTATGTGTTCCATAATAACACTCCTAATGTCAATATTCCTATATAATAATATTTACCCTAAATAAACATTATTATTGTGCCAATACAAAAACTCTTTTGCCGGGATATCATTTTTATTTTCCGGTATATTTAATAGTTTTTTGCCATGAAAATCATAATAAATCTTTCCATTGCCATAATCCTCATTCAGCCTTTTACTTACTTCTACTTTATACTCATCATTAACCGTAATGTATCCCTTATCAAATAGCTTATGAATATCAGTTCGTAATAGCAGACCATTGTCTGCTGAATTAGGTCCATTGTTTGAAAATGATTTTATATGTGCTGCATCAAGAACAGGCAAAGTCTTTTCTCCTGTAACTGAGCATTTCCTATTATATGCATCTGTTACTAATACTCTAAAAGCACCTTGTCCTAATCTTGGCTTTACAATTTGTTCTTTTCCATAACGTTCAAAACTATCTTGTTCATAGGATTTATTGGCTGAAATCAGCGTTTGATTTTTCAACTTTTCATTAACCTGCTGAAGTAACCTTTTGCCAACAAAGGTATCAGTAGAATATGTTTTCCCTGTTTGTATACCTCTTTTCCAATCAGCCGGCACGGATATCCAATCTTTTTCATTAAAGAAAAATGGTTCAGTTAAAATTATACAACCTATATTATGATTGTTATCAACAATTAATTTTTTGCTCTTATATTTAATTACTCTTTCATTTAATTCTTGAAGGGTTTTAGCTCCATTTTTAATACCAAAAGCATCCCATGCCAAATATGTCGGCAGAATTGAGTATTTGACAAAAAATCCTCCTCCAACAATATAGTTGTTCGGACTATGTAATTTAAATAGAAATAGTTCATTAGTTTCTAGTGCCCTAAAATTAATATTACCGCTAGGTTTCCAAAAATTAACCTCATCGCAGTTTTCATTCCTAAGTATTGAATACCAATCATAGTCAGTGATTCCAACATACATCTTCATTTTATTCACCTTTATAATTATATTTTCTACTGTCTGTTGTCTTTAAATTTGCATCTGTATTATAATACTGTATAATATCAATTATTCGCCATGTTTTTCCAACTTTTACTTTTCAATTTGAAATATATCCTACTTTATAGTGAATGTAGAATTGTAGTTTCAAATACTATACATAGTCTTTAACAAAGCTACATCTTTTGTAATATTTTTTAACTCAAAACTATTTAAAACTTTTTTTTCAGTTTCAGGAGTCCAATATATTTTCAAATCTTCCTTTGCTCTTGTAATGGCTGTATAGAAAATGTTATGAGTAATACGTTCTTCGACTTCGTTTGTAATGACAATTTTGACAGAGTTATATTCTAATCCTTGTGCTTTATGTATAGATATTGCATAGGAAATTTGGAAAGGAACGATAGTATCTAATGAATCATCATCCTCATCTGTGCTTTTATATTTATTAACCCAAAAGCTAATAATCGAATTGCCATTTTTAGAATTACCTACAAGATCAAAATCATAGTTCTTGGCTTGCAGCTCATTAATTGCAATATCCAACTCTATATCAAATCTAATTATTTTATCCTGTTTTTCAATATCTATAATTTTCCCTTTCATATTGTTATATATAAGAGGAGCAAACCTTTCTGATTCATTGAATAAAATTGGATCATTAATTTTATAAATGTTTATTCCCCATTCTACCGCATTCTGTTTATTATTACCTTGTAAAAAACGATTGATATTATTTATTCCATAAAGTCCATCATAATTGAGGCAAAGAATTATTTCATTATCTTTTGAATAATCAAAAATTGAATCATCCAAATGAACAGTATAATTGTTTTTTACCATTGGTTCCAAAATAGCATCATCTAATTTACGAACTCTATCCCAAACTGAAAGCAATTCTTTGTTTGTGCTTCTATAAGGTTTCGTTAGCTCAAACACAGATTTTCCCGGTACAAATGAACGCGCAATGCTAAACCAATTCCCAAATAAAATAGATTCTATCTGAAATATATCACCCACCAAAACTAATAGCGTAAACTTAGCCTTTTCAAGGACTTTTCTCATATCCTTATTACTAACAGTACTACATTCGTCAATTATTAATAAATCACATTCAGTATGTCCATTATATTTAGTAAGAAATTTTTTTATAGTATTAAATTCGCAATTAGCAGCTGTAACTTTTCTTCTAAGGTTATTCACCGCTGGATGTGTATTAGCTAAATATATTTTATTCTCATTATTAAAAAAGTTTGAAATATGGTCAATTAATGTTGATTTTCCAGTACCAGCTGAACCATAAATAAGTGCAACACGAGATTTGCCAAACATTTGTTTTAATGCTTCAATCTTTTCTTGACTATCTATTTTATGGGCTGTGGTTTGTAACCATGATATAACTGAATTAGTATAACCTCCTATTCCTGAGGTTGATAATTCTTTTAGTTTTTTTATGATCTCAGCACTGTCTTCAACATATCCTTGCATATATATATGACCATTAAACTCTTTTAAATATCGTTCTGTGTGCTTATAATATACATGCGAATTATATTTATTAATAAGCTCATCAATATTGTCAAATCCAACAATATCACTCTTGGGTGTAAATAATTTACTATTAATTTCAGCATTATTTTTAATAACCTTTGCTAAAAACTCATGCTCTCTTTCTTTAGAATCAATACATTCAAATAAATCAAAATTCCTTGGATTATGCCGAATAAGTGACGTTGCAAAAGGCATTTTATCAAAAGGCATACACCCATACTTTAAATATAGATTTGAAAGCTTTTCACAAGGTTCATTATTACGCTGTAATTTTATAATTTTATTATTTAACTTGTGTAATAAGTATTTAATTATATTACTGCCAGATGCGTTGCTTCTTACTAAATTCTTACATTTATCAAGTATCATAAAAAAATGAGAAGCAGTCGTTTCTTGTAGAATCTTGTTTTTTGCCCATGCATAATAACGTTCCGATGAATTTACTAAATCAACTATACTCATTCTAGTTTCAGTTAAGAACCGCATAATACCCCGATATTCAACGCTACTAGTATTTATCTTGGAATGACTTCCAAAAATATCCGCAAAGTTGTTAAGTTCACAAGGTCTAATTGATACCTCCCAGCGATCAATAATTTGAATAGGCATTTTCTTACCTAAAATATTGATATAATCATTTCGTACAGAAAGTCTAACGGCATAATTATCAAAAATCTCTAAATTAGTAAAGGCAATCACTCTATCGAATTTACTTGTTTTATCGCTAGCTACGGTATAAGTAACTTCATAATAGATTTTATGCTCTATAAAGAACGGTTTGATTTTTTTAATATAATATCTGTCATCATATGTACTTTTATAGGAGTTGGGTCTTATAGTGTTTATCCTAATTGCTATTTTTTCATAATACTCTATAAGATTAGAGTCAAGATTTAGCGGAAATTCATCAATGTTTTCAAGAATATCAATATTATATGTATCTTTAAGGAAAATTTTTATTTTAAGCAAATATTCATAATATTTAAGCATTAATCTTTCTGAACCACCTTCGTCGATTGTGTAGTGAGAAACAGATTTTTGCAACATTGCATGGAATTTGCTTAGAAAACGTAATCTACCTTGGGTTTTAATAAATTCCAAAGCTTCCTTCTTCTTATTATAGTTATTAGGATCAATGTCCACTCCTTTTGCATATACTTTTTCGGCAATATATTCAACTAAGTTACGAAGTTGTGCCAAAATATTTTGAGATAAAAGACCTCTTTCTGAATCATCAAACTTGTCAATATTTTTGCATATAATCTTACTGGTATCTAATATTGCTTTGTCTATTTTTAACATAGGTAATACTCCTAAAATTTATTTTTTGTTAAAATCATATATTTCAACCTTTGTTTTAAGAGATTTTATATATCCCTTAAAATATTCAGTTTTTTGCTAACAAAAAATAATACTTATTATACCTATCTCGATCTCAAAATCCTATAGTATCTCTAAAATGGTATTTCGTCATCTTCGTCAACTTGTAATGTTTCTGCGACAAAGTTATTGTTTAATATATCACAAACCGTGTTAATAAACGGTTCCATATATTCAGGATATTTAGTTTTTATTTCTTCATATAACTCATACGCAGATTCTACAGACTCCATTAGTATAGGATTGATATCTTCAATTTCCCCATTAAAGGTAAATATAGAAGATGCGCTTACCTGTTTATCGAAAATATGGTTTTCTAAATATTCTTTCAATAAGTCAAAAATAACCTTTACATATTCGGGTTCAAATTTAGCATTAGTTGTAAAGGTTCTTTCCCAATGTTCTTCTCCCCAATAATTTTCAACGTAAACCCCACATATTGAATTAATTGTTTCATCTATCCTATCACGCATAGAATAGATATCAATATTCGATAAATTCCTTACAGACTCCTTTTCTCCAGCTAAAATAATATGTTCTGTTTCTCCAAGTAAAATTTTATAGTAATTATTATCTTTAATTTCAATAGTATTTCCTGTTATATCAAAAAACTCCTTCTTTAATTTATCGGTGTATTTTAAGAATCCTTTATCATTTGTGAGGAAAATTACATTGATATCTTTGCTTGAATTATTGAAAAACTTCATTATAGAAAGCCAAATGAGTGTATCCTTGAATCCCTTGTCACTAGCATTTTCACTATCAGAGAATGGAGGAACTTTTTCATACACACGTTCTAAAACTTCTTGCAATATATTTTCGCTTGAGTTTAATGATATAATTCTATCATCAAATAGATTCTGATAGCTTTCAAAAGTTCGTTTTTTCTCATTATCAATTATTTTATCAAAATCATACCTTAATGTAATATTAGCATAAGATGAGTATTCTTTTATAAATGCTTCTATTTTTTCATGTTTCGACTTAAATTCCATATATTTTTGTGAAATTCTTTCGTTTATTGAAACTTCCGTTATATATAAATCATAATTTTCAGATAGTTTTTCATGTATGCCAAGAAGATCTGTCTTATGGTCAATAATAAAGTTTGTATCAAATACAATTGCCTTTTTTCCAGACATAATTATCCCTCCCGTTATCAATACCTTAAAAGATATACCTCTTTTTATTTACCATCCCTTTTCCAAATATCTTCTTTTTTCTTTATTATCAAGAACCTTTGAGCAGCTTTCCCAATCTATATGTTCTACACCCCTATTATACCTATTTTCAAACGGGTGTTTTTCTGGAACTTCATCAATTAATTGCAGAGCTTTCTCTTCTTCACCTAAAGCAATATTAATCCAAACATCTTCTAAAACATCAGGAATTTGTCCGAAAATATCAGCTATGTTTTCAAGTCTTTTAGACAGTCTGCTATGAACTTTGTCTTCTATAGAATCTTTATACTTCATGTTATAAACATAGATTGTATCATAACGCTGTCCTATCCTTTGTATCCTACCCTTTCTTTGCTCTAATTTTGTAGGATTCCAGGGTAAGTCAATATTAATCAAACATCCTAATGTTTGTAAGTTTAGACCTTCGCTTGCAGCATCTGTCCCGACTAATATTCTTATTTCCTTTGTTCTTACCATTTCCTTGATAGTGTCTTTATCCTTATTAAAAAACTTACCATCTATAAAGATTCCTGACCTGTTTCCCCCTGCATAAAGCCCTATTGTTTCTTCATTAAATTCTTTAGTTAAATTATCAGCAATCCACCTTGCAGTATCATAATATTGAGAAAAAATAATAGTACCTCTTTCAATCCATTTTTCACGTTTTAGTAATTCTACTGTTTTTTCATATTTAGGATCTGC
>Ga0209723_1001605_pt1 | contig 34247 bp, 26 predicted proteins | sample BiotimSIPDNA_2_FD_185750 | JGI IMG/M metagenome (GOLD analysis project Ga0209723, IMG submission 185750) | Anaerobic biogas reactor microbial communites from Washington, USA - Biogas_R2 time_0 SIP DNA (SPAdes) (version 2) | ecosystem: Engineered > Bioreactor > Anaerobic > Unclassified | place... | reverse complement strand
TCATATGCCATTTTCCTCCTTAGAAAGAGTTTTATGGATATTGCGGATCATTGAAGCCGATTGGAATCTTCCCTGTTTGAGCTTGATTCGGGTGTCTTTTGGTTTTTGAAGTCTACAGACTGTTTTGTGAAAAAATATATTAGCTGCTCGGCCAAGCTCAACCAGCAGATCCGAATTCAGGATATCCTGTGCGTAGAGAATTGTCAATCATCTGTTCCGCCATATCCGAAGGGAAGACTTTATTAATCCGGAAAATAAATGAAATCAGGGGCAGAAAATAGACGAGGGCAAAGATGGTAACTCCGAGGGGGTCCCGGATTCTTCCCGGTATGAAGAGAGGACCGGTGCAAAGCAAGAGGAGTATCTTTCGTAGATGAAGAGAGAGGAGCCCGGCTATCCCTTGATGGCTGAGCGAGGCAGATAAAGAATTCTCCGGATCCTGTCTTCCCGGGAAAGGCAATGTATAGGATACAGAGAAACGCATAATGTATAGCGTGCGCAAGTCAGCAGAAACTTTTTTTCATGAAAAACACTTTACTTTCTGTCTTTTTGCCATAATTCGCATATTGCCGCTATCTCCCGGAGGTCTTTCTCCTCCAGCTCTTCACCGCATGGAAGGACAATCGTCCGTGACGCTTCATCATCAGGGGCGCCCGGAGGGCAGTCCCAGGACAATGGCGGTTCAAATCCTGCCGCACGAAGCCTCCGTTCGAGTTCATCCTTTCCCTTTTCCGCGCTGAAAGGGACCCCGAGGGGGACGCTTTCAGCGCCGCCCGGAAGGGAGAATCCGAGAAGGTCTGAAAGCCTTGCGGCGTTGTGTCTTCTTCTCGACGGAATGGACTCCCATTCCGTCCTTTCCAGCAGGAAACGTCCCATTTCCGACGGGGCCCGGGCTTCATCGTCTCCATCGAGCAGATCCTCACCTCTTCGTAGCCGTGACCGGTCTCCGGTGAGGTTTCCGAGTACTTTGCAGGAGACGAAGAATTCCATGGGAGGCTCGAGTTTTGTGTCAAGAGGGAAACGGGAGATGAGAAGTCCGCCGTCCGGTACCGGAAGGAATTTTCGGAAGCTGTAAAGAATAAAATCGCCGAACATCCCCACACCCGGTGTGAAAAGAGCGTGGACGCAGTCTTCGAAAATAAACGGGCGGTCTGTCACGGGAATGGCCTTGAGGGCTGCTTCAGCCGCCCTGTTCGGAAAGCCGCAGAAGTGGATGTAGAGAAAAACGTCTCCAGGCAGGAATCGGGGAAGGGATGCGCTTTCCGGAGAGGAATAGAAGAAAAGGCGGAATCCCCGCCTGAGGAAGGGATACGCGATGGACGGACAGCACAGGGAAGGGAGCCAGGCTCTTCCGGAAATCATGTCTTTCGGCAGTGAGTCCAGTCCCTTTGCCAGTGCCGATCTTCCCGATGCGACAGAGAGAGATTCCCTCCCGTCGACGGGCAGAAGAGAGAACAGGTTTCCTGAAACGGGGGGTTTGCTGAAAATATCAGGTGAAAGGCGTTCGCTGCCCGGTGCTCTCATTCGGGTGTCCCCTCTGGAAGAAGCTGCGTTATTTCCGGAAACAGCTATTTTCCCGTGAGTGCGGCGGCGCCTATTAAGGCGGCATCGTTGCCCAGGAGGCTGAGTCTCAGGTCGAGGGTCTTTTTGAAGGGTGAGGCCAGGTAATCGATCACTCTCGGCCTGAGAACGTCGAGGAAGCCTTCGCCCTTGACCAGCCCGCCTCCGAGAATGACCGCCTGAGGATCCAGCAGGTGAACGGCGGAAGCGATTCCCTTCGCCAGGTGGTCAAGGGCCCTGTCCCAGAGCGGAGCGACCGATGGATCGCTTCTCCTTGTCCACAGGTATTTCAGATCCGGCTGGAGTCCCATTCCTTCAGCGTTGCGCTCGAGAGCATCTGCCCCGCTGATGCCCTCGAGATGACCGTGGGATCCGCATCCGCATGGTTCCCCGGCGCCTACCGCAAGGTGTCCAGGTTCCCCGGCCATGCCGTGAAAACCTCTGAGCAGTCTGCCGTTTATTACGATTCCTCCGCCGATCCCCGTGCCAAGTGTAAAAAGCACGTAATCCGTCAATCCGGCTGCCGCTCCTCCCCAGCCTTCGCCCAGTGCGTAGCAGTTGGCGTCGTTTTCTATTTCCACAGGCAGTCCGATTTTTGCCGAGAGGATTTTCCGGACCGGAAGATTATTCCAGCCGGAGAAATTTGGAAGCAGCAGGGCGGTCTCCCGCAGGGAGTCGAGCATACCCGGAATTCCCACTCCTACGGGACATTCCGGACCTGCCCCGAGTATTCGGGCCATCTTCGCGACCTGGGAGGTAACATCGTCAGGTTCCCTGCCCGGCGTAGGCTCCGTGAGACGCTGCAGGACCCTCCCGTTCTCTATGAGGGCGGCTGCGGTTTTGTGCCCGCCGAGGTCGATCCCGATGGCACGCATCTTTTATTTTCCCTCCGCCCGCTTCAGTGCCGAATGCTTGTGGATCATCGGGCCGGTAAGAACATATACAAGGCATCCGAAGACCAGTATGGCAGCGATCCATGCGGCGTAGGTCTCGCTGAGGATCCAGAGCAGCAGCACGAGCAAAGCGGCGGGTGCGAAATATTTCACCTTGTTGGATGGCTTGGGATATCTCAGGTTTGAAAGCTGCAGCGAGATCATCACGATTATGAAGAGCTGGAAAACCACTGAAACCGGTCCGGTAACGAGAATGTGGCTTTCAGGGTACATGACCTGGGCGGCAAAGGCTGCAAGCGCGATCCACGAAGAGTTCACCGTGATCGGCAATCCGATGAACCCTCCCTGCCCGCGAAGCGGGTCCACAAGCCGGAACTTGGAAAGGCGGAGCGCCCCGGAAAAAACTATCGCAGACGGCAGAATGGTCCTCCAGAACGGGCTTGGCCCGTGGAGCAGCAGGGCGTACATGAGGACCGCAGGTGCGGCTCCGAAGGCGGAAAAGTCAACAAACGTATCCAGCTCGGCGCCGAAGTCGGTGGATCCCTTGAGCCACCGTGCAAGGTTCCCGTCAAGTCCGTCGAGGATCAGGGCAAGCATGATGAACTGTGCTGACCGTGCAAGCAGGGATGGGATGCCAAGCCGCATCGACTCGATCGTGGAGAGGATGCTCGCGAACCCGAAAAACAGTGCCGAAAGGGTCACAAGCGTCGGGAGGATGCGCCTCCAGTTAGCCAGGAATCTCAGCTTCCTGAGTTGGTCACCGGTCATCACTGGTTCTCCTCCCTGGGAAGTATCCGTGCGATCACCGTTCTGCCGGCGTGCACCTGGTCGCCGACACTGGCGGTTATCTCGATATCTCCCTTGGGGAAGTACATGTCGAGCCTTGAACCGAACTTCATCATTCCGAAACGCTCCCCGCGTTTTACCGGCTGGGTTTTATCGTTCCTGAGCCAGTACACCACTCTCCGGCATACGGGACCGACGATCTGAGTCACGAGGCAGGAGGTGCCCTCGCCCCTGACCAGTATCTTGTTGTTCTGGTTCACTTCCGAGGATTTCTCCTGGAACGTGAAAAGCCGCCTTCCCGGGAAATATCCCAGGAACGTGGAATAGCCGCTTATGGGAAAACGGTTCACGTGGACGTCGAACAGGCTCAGAAAAATGCTGATGCGAACGGTGTCTGTCTTGAGGTAATCCTTTTCGTACACATCGGCTATCTTTGCGATTTTTCCGCTTGCTGCGGCAATGACGCATCCCGGTTCATCAGGGACGAAGACGTCCGGATCCCGGAAGAAGAACAGCATGTAGCCTGCCGAGATGTTCGCGGAAAGCAGGCCGGCAAAAAGGGATGTTCCCATGGAGAGCCCCAGGATCGCGCACAAAAGAAAAATGACTCCCCCGAACGCTGCCGATCCCAAAAGGAACGGTTTGACTTCAGGACGGAATTTCATTGAAAAGCCCCCTCGTATTTTCGACTAACAAATCATTATACATTATGATTCCCATACGGTCACCTGAATTTTCAAATCATGCTTCTCTACTGTTTTTCATATCATAAATGAAGGGAAAGGACCGGATAACGGAAGAAATACGCAGCACGCAAGCTTGCCTGCTTTTCAATAAAGGTGTAAATTCAGAAATATTCATCAGCAGAGTAAAGCGGGCCGTTCGGGAGGTCTTCATGAAAAACGGAAATGAACTTCCCATTTTGAATGAAGGACATGGTGAGGGAACCCGACTTCTTTTCCGTGCGTCAGGTATTGTCAAAGTATACAACCCCGGCATGGAAACGGAGGTAAGGGCCCTTGACGGCGTTGACCTCGAGCTGTTCGCCGGAGAGCTGGTAGTGCTTTTGGGGGCTTCAGGCAGCGGGAAATCGACACTGCTCAACATCATCGGCGGCCTGGATGTCCCGACGGAAGGGCGGCTTTTCTACAGGGACGAGGAACTTACCGGAGCGGATGACGATCTCCTTACCCGATTCCGCAGGGCCTCCGTCGGATTTGTTTTCCAGTTCTACAACCTTATCCCCAGTTTAACTGCCCGCGAGAACGTGGACCTTGCCTCCGAGATTGCCCCTGACCCCATGCCTTCAGAGGAAGCGCTGGGACTTGTCGGCCTTGAAGACAGAATGGATCATTTCCCTTCCCAGCTTTCCGGAGGGCAGCAGCAGCGGGTCGCTATTGCAAGGGCGATAGCGAAGAGGCCCGAGGTCCTTCTCTGCGACGAACCTACGGGCGCCCTTGATGTGAAGACGGGCATAACCGTGCTTGAAGCCATCGACCGTGTGAACAGGGACCTGGGAACCCTGGCGGTGGTCATAACCCATAACGTGGCCATAGCGGAAATGGCGGACAGGGTCATCAACCTTTCGGGAGGGCGCATTGTCTCCATGCGCCGGAATGAAGAGCGCCAGCCGGCCTCTTCCCTTTCCTGGTGAAGATCCATGCGTTCCCTTGACCTGAAGCTCTTCCGGGACCTTGCGGAAATGAAGGGGCAGATGTTGTCCGTCACCCTCGTAATGGTATGCGGCCTTTCCGTGATGATCATGTCGCGGGGGCTCGTGGTTTCTCTGGAGGAGACCGAGAGAAGCTACTATGCATCCGCCCGGTTTGCCGATATTTTCTGCGATCTGAAACGTGCTCCCAACTGGCTTGAATCCCGTATCGCCGAAATAGATGGTGTTGCGGAGGCTGAGACAAGGGTCAGAGGCACGGCGATCCTGGACATCCCGGGCATGAAGGAACCGGCTGACGGAGTCGTCCTGTCCCTTCCCGAGAACAGGCCCCAAAGCCTGAATCTTCTCCACGTAAAGTCGGGAAGGATCCCCGAACCGGGGAGAGGGTATGAAATAGCGGTGAGCGCCGGTTTTGCCGGAGCTCACGGGTTTCTCCCCGGAGATGACCTCGACATGACCGTATACGGAGTCCGGAGAAGGTTTCGGATATCCGGAATCGTGCTTTCTCCGGAGTACATATACGAGACGAGGGCCGGTGAAATGCTCCCGGAGCCCAGGCGGTTCGGCATCTTCTGGATGAATTACGGAGAACTCTCTCGGGCGCTTGGACTCGACGGCGCTTTCAACAGCGTTTCTCTCAGGCTTTCTCCGGATGCCGATATACAGGAGGTCAAGGCCGGCCTCGACAGGATGCTGGCTCCCTACGGAGGGCTGACGGCCTATGGCCGGGATGAACATCCTTCGGCCAAGATGATGCAGGATGAACTGAGGGGGCTCAGGGGAACTTCCGTGGCATTCCCGGTGGTGTTTCTCGCAATTGCCGCTTTCATGGCGGGCACAGTGCTCACCCGCCTTGTGAAGCTCCAGAGGCAGCAGATCGCCCAGCTCAGGGCTTTCGGCTACACATCGTCATCCGTGGCCTTCCATTACCTGAAATTCGTCCTCGTGCCCGTTGCCGGGGCAACAGCCCTTTCAGGTACCCTCGGAATGTGGGCGGGAAGGGGCTTCGTATCGCTTTACCAGCAGTTTTTCCAGTTCCCCGCGCTGGTCTTCACGCCTGACTGGGGGGCCCTGGCAGTAGGGCTCACAGGAGGGGCGGCCTTCATGGTCCTGGGAGTTTTGAGAGCGGTCAGCCGGGCGGCCTCCATCCCTCCTGCAGAAGGAATGAGGCCGGAGGCGCCTGCCCGCTACGCTCCGTCGCCACTTGAACGGGCAGGAATACACAGGCTTTTCTCGCCTTCCCTGCGCATGGCTCTCCGGAACCTTGAACGAAAGCCCTGGCAGGCTCTCCTCACCACCCTCGGCATCGCCCTCGCTACGGCTATTCCCGTCTTCCCCGGCGCGATGACCGACGGAGTAGACTACCTCATGGAGTTTCAGTGGAACCTTTCCCAGAGACAGGATGCCTCGCTTGGGCTTCTCGAGCCGGCAGGCCCGGGAGCCCTGTCGTCCATACTCCGCCTCCCGGGAGTATACGCGGCGGAACCGTTCCGCTCCGTTCCCGTTATTCTGCGCGCAGGCCATAGACAATGGAGGACCGCCATAAGCGGTCTTCCGGAAAAGCCCCTGCTGAACCGCCTCCTGGACGAAAACGCCAGGGAGATCGTCCTTCCTCCCTCGGGACTGGTCATGTCCCAAAAGCTTGCGGAGATCCTAAAAGTCTCACCGGGCGATCCTCTGCAGGTAGAAGTCCGTGAAGGGAGGCGTCCTGTTCTCCAGGCCCGGCTTTCGGGGACCATAACCGATTTCGCTGGGCTGGCCGTCTACATGGAGATAGATGCACTCAGAAGATTCCTCGGTGAAGAGGGAACCATCAGCGGAGCTCATGTAAAGGTCGACAGTGCAGAATGGGACGCTTTCCTGGAAGATGTGAAGGAGAGCCCCCGGGTGGCATCCCTCGGATTGACGGCGGCTGTACGGGAAAATTTCAGCAGGACGATAGCCGAAATGATGTGGCTTTCCCAGACAATGTTCTTTTCCTTTTCCATCATCGTTGCTTTCGGTGTGGTCTACAACGGTGCCCGCATTGCTCTTTCGGAGCGGTCACGGGACCTGGCAACGCTCCGGGTACTCGGCTTCACAAGAAGAGAGGTTTCCGCCATCCTTATCCTTGAGCTGGCAATGCTCACGGCTGCGGCCATCGTGCCGGGACTTCTGCTCGGCCGCTGGATGACGTACGGGCTCATGAAATATTCAGAGACGGAAGTCTACCGTTTCCCCGTCGTCCTCACTGCCGGGACCTACTGGATCGCCGCGGGGACCGTCCTGCTTTCTTCCGGGGTGTCGTTTGTCGCCGCAGCCCGGAAGGTCTCATCCCTTGACCTGCTCGCCGTGCTGAAATCAGGAGAATGAAGGAGGAATCGCCCATGAGCCCCAACACTTCAGGCAGAAACAACGCGAAAATACGGAGAATGCTGCGCAGGGTGATCCTCCTCCTCATCTCCATCCTTATTTTTGCCGCTGCGGTCGTATCTCTCTGGCCTGAGCCCGTCCGGGTGGAGACGGAGGAAGTAACACGGGGGCTTTTTGAAGTGTCTGTGGTCGAGGAGGGAAAAACAAAAATCCGTCACAGGTATATCGTCTCCTCCCCCGCGGGCGGTTTTCTTGATCGCGTTGCTCTCCGTCCGGGGGATGCCGTCTCTGCAGGCAATACAGTGCTGGCCGTGATGAAGGGAGAGCCTGCCGGTCTTCTTTCCTCGCGGGCAGTTGCCGAGGGTGAGGCGCGGCTGAAAGCAGCGGAAGCGGCAATATCCCTCCGCCGGGCTGAACTGGACCGGGCAGGGGAGGATCATGAGCTGGCACGAATACAGTTTGAACGGCTTGACAGGCTCCTCCCCTCAGGGGGGATCGCCAGGCAGGACTGGGACATTGCCCGGAACAGGATGCAGTCAATGTCGAAAGTGGTAAAATCTGCCCGATTTTCCCTGAAGATGGCTGAATTCGAGGCTGAGCAGGCCCGGTCCGCCCTGCTCCAGGGTTCATCAGAATCATCTTCGAAGGAGATCCGGATCCTCTCCCCCGTCGACGGATTCGTTCTGAACGTATTCGAGGAGAGCTCCAGGACCATTCCAGCCGGAACCCCGATCCTTGAAGTGGGTGATCCTGAAGACCTGGAAGGGGAAGTGGATCTTTTCTCCGTGGATGCCGCTGTCGTCATGCCGGGATCGGAGGTGCGGATCACCGGCTGGGGAGGGGATGTTCCCCTGGCAGGGCGGGTTTCGCTGGTGGAACGGAGCGGCTTCACGAAAATTTCAGCCCTCGGGGTTGAAGAGCAGCGGGTCAGGGCGAGGATCGATTTCCTCGACCCCGTTCCCGGGGGGTACCGTCTCGGCGACAGGTACAGGATAGAGGTCAGGATCATTCTAAGGAAGAGCGAAAAAGCTCTCCTGGTACCCATGAGCGCACTGTTCAGAAGGGGCGGAGACTGGACGGTCTTCGCAGCGCAGGAAGGAAAGGCCGTTTCACGGAGGATCAGGATCGGGCAGAACGACGGCATCCGTGCCGAGCTACTCGACGGCCTTTCGGAGGGAGAACAGGTGATCCTCCATCCTTCGGCGGAAATAAGCGACGGGGTGCAGGTCGCCGTGAAATAAGATCAGTCCGCAGCGGGGGCGGCTCCGGAGCGTTCTCCCCTGAACACCGGAAATGCAGGTACGGGAATCATTTTGTCGAACTCACTGATGATCTCCATTGCGCCGTTATTGTGTTCCACCAGGATTGAGCAGTGATCGATCCAGTCTCCGCAGTTGAAGTACCGTATCCCCTGAAAGGCCCTGGCGGAAGGGTTATGGATGTGGCCGCAGATGATTCCCTCCGCCCCGCTCTTCCTCACCGAATTGGCGATGCGGGTCTCGTAGCGGCTGAAAAACTTCACGGCATTCTTTACCTTCTTTTTGAGGAAGGCTGCCAGTGACCATTCTTCAAAACCCGCTGCGGAGCGGAGTACATTGATCCCCGAGTTCAGCCGCAGGGTAACTTCGTATGCCCTGTCACCCAGCCAGGCGAGCCATCTGCCGTGCTGCATGACGGCATCAAACTCGTGGCCGTGGGTCACGAGATACTTTCTTCCGTCGGCTCCTGTATGGACGGCCTCGGTACAAACGTTCACGCCGCAGAACGACCTGCCGTCGAACTGGTTCATGAATTCATCGTGGTTTCCGGGAATATATGTCACGGGAGTCCTGCCCGCGATGGAGAGGATGGACCGTATGACGGACGAATGGGACGAGGGCCATTCGGGCCTCCGGGCCAGCTTCCAGCCGTCGATTATGTCTCCGACAAGATACAGTCTTTCGCACTCGAGTGAAGAAAGAAAGCGGACCAGGCTTTTCACCTTGCACCATGGTGTTCCCAGGTGAAGGTCCGAGAGAAAAACGGCCCTGTACCGGAAGGAATTCATTGAGTCTGCCCCATGCTTTTATTTTCCATATTCGATCCCCTTTGCACTGTTTTTCATTCCTGGGGAGATTCCCCCGGCCTGATGATCTGTTTCATTATATTCTCAAGAAGCTGTTTCTTCATCTGGTCCTCGGTACTGGGTGAAGTATCTTTTCCCTCTCCCGTGGGAATTTCCAGGGTGATCTTGATCTTCGTCTCATCTTTGCCCGAAGAGCCGTTGGGTCTTGAAAAGGAAGCCGCAGGCACATTGGAGGTCACCTTGATGTCCGTCAGGAGCGGGGAATCCCACGTTCCCTTCACGTTGAAGGATGTCTCCCGGAAGTCTTTTACGGACATTCCCCCCAGGAGCCCGGAAAGAAAATTCTGCAGAAATGCCGGGTCGGTGAGAGGATTCCCGTCCACCGCGAGAATGCCCTGCAGTGCCCCGAGAAAGGCATTGAGCGCGCGGACGTTGATGTCTCCCGTGCATTTCAGGTCAAGGGGCGACTCGTTCCATCCCAGTGACCCGCTTGCGGAAAAATAGCGGTAGACATTGTCCCCCACGGGGGCGGAGACCCTGCTGCCCGGCATGAGGAAGATATTCCTTCCGTCAAGGTTGAAACTGGCGAGGATGGAACTGAACCTGATCTCTCCCGAGTTCGACACCGACTTTAGGGCGCTGAATCCGGAGACGCTTCCCTCTTTCGCTGAAAGCTGCCCGCTTCCGAAAACCATGCCCACCATTCCCCCGGTGCCCGTTCCCCTGGCCGTGAGATCGGCTTTGCCTGAAACCTTTCCCTGACCGCCGAGGAGCCGTTTCGTGGCTCCTTCCATGTCCATGCCCTTAACGGTGAGGTTCCCTTCCCACCGCATGGTCTTCGGGTCGACCTTTCCGGAGAATCCCGCAGCACCGCCGTAATAATCCGCCTTGCCGTTCCTGATCTCGACGGCGCCGTCCCTCCAGGTGAAGGGAACCGTGACATCCTTCGCTTCGGTCCTGTAGAAACCGAGAAGGGGGGATGTTATTTTTCCCGTCCAGGAATATCCCTTCTCACTGATTACCCCTTTTGCATCAAAGTCTGCCTTGCCGGTGAAGTTCCCCGCCGCCTGGCTCGAAAGCCCGGCAGTGGTCGCGGCGATATCGATCTTTTTGCTGTTGCGAAGGGAAATCTCCGTACCCCCCTTGGTAAAGGCAAGCTTTCCGGTCACCGACACGGTGCTTTTCCCGAGGGTACCCTCGGCGTCAATGGAGAAAGCCTCTTTGCCGTCGGGCTTCAGGGAAGCCTTCACCTTTTCCGCCAGCATCCCGTGGAATGTGACCAGGGGGGATGTACCCGTGAAAACAGCTGAGAGCTTTCCCTTTCCGCTTTTTACCAGCGCAAGTTTTCCGTCCATGGTTCCCCCGAGGCCCGCCCCGGGGAAAAAGGCTTCAGAGAGCTTCCGGAGGTCAAGCTTTCCAAAGGATACTGAAATGTCGGTTTTTCCTCCGGCTCCCGTTTCTATTGTACCCCCGGCGGAAACCGGGGAGTCGAAAACCTTCGCGGAAGCCGAGACGCGGACTTTCGTCAGGTTCCCCTCCGCTTTTCCTGTGAAGGCGCTTACGGAGATACTCTCCACCGAAAGATCCGGTGATCCCTTCGCCGAAAGCGACAACACTGGGGACCGGGCTTTTCCGGAAAGGGAAAACTCCCCCGATAGTGTTCCGGACGCCTTCCCGGCCTCCAGGTCCAGCTGTGAAGCGGCCTGTTTCAGCGAAATCCCGGTGAAGGTTCCCTTGACTGCAATGGATGGACTTGCGCCGAAGGACGTTTTTCCCGAAAAGCCGGTCTTTCCGCCCCACAGTTCAGCGCTGCCCCCCGACAGCACCAGGTCGTTTCCGGAAACCTGTCCCCTGAGTGAAATGTTCCTCAGCGGGAGTGTCTTCGAAAGGGCGGTGTCCCGGCCCCTGAGGTCGAACTCAACAGCAGGTGATTCCAGTGGGGACTTCACTGACCATTTCAGATCGAAGAGCCCCTCTGCTCCAAGGTTTTTTTTCCCGTCGGCCAGTGATTCCACGAAGGACCACCTGATGTTCTTTCCCTCGCCGTCAAGGGAAATTTTCGGCGTTTTCCCCGTAAGGCCGCTCAGCCCTCCTTTCCCGGAAAGCGCTCCCCCTCCGGGAAGGGACATGGAAAAAGCAGAGACTGTTATGGTCTCGGCGGTGCCGGAAAACGAAAGGGAGAGGTTTTCGGGCTGTATTCCCCAGACAGAAAACTTCTGCGCCGAAAGCTTGCCGGCCAGGGTCATTTTGCCCTCCGGGGGATAGTCCAGCTGGAGATCTCCCCTGGCGTTTCCGCCCAGGGAGAGCCCGGGTGCGAAGGATGCGGCTGCTGATTTCAGGTTGAGTTTGTCCGAGCTGACCGATACTTTCGTCGATGTTTCCCCTGTCTCCAGGATGTGCACTTTCCCGTTCGCCGCAAAGGGAGAGCCCTCCCATTTCCCTGCCGCTTTAATGTCGATGCTGTTTCCTTTCGACAGTACGATGTTCCCCTTGAGGTCCGCCACAGAAAAACCCTCGAGAACGACGTTTCCCGATGAAGAGAAAGAAACCGGCCCGCTCAGCTGATCGAAGGGGCCTTCAAGATCCGTCCTCAGGGAGGACAGCCTTCCCTTTCCGAATGAGAGCCAGGGGAAAAACCGTGTCCATTCGTCGAAATCAACGTCTTTTAGCCCGAGTTTTATCTCCGCGTAGGGCTGTTCTCCGAAAAAAACGGAGAAGTTTCCCCCGGCGGGCGAGGAGAACACACGTCCATCCAGGGGGGAAAGGGTTGCTTTTTCATCGTCTGCGGACCATGCGAACTTTCCCTCCATGAGAAGGTCCCAGATGTCCCCGCCTGTTATGTCACCCTCTCCCGAAACGAGGAGTTTCCCTCCGGGGCGGCTGACGGTAAGGGTCGAATTTACAGTTCCCTTTGCAGTGAAAGGGAGGCTGAAAAAAACGGCAGCTTTTTCAAGCACAAGATCATTCACGTTCCCTTCCAGGAAAATTTCCGGCGAGACTTCGCCCGACAATGAAACAGACGTGCTCCCTGCTTTCAGGAATCCGCCCGTAAGATAGACGGTGCTGTCAGCCGCCAGCGATCCTCCGATCTCCACCCTGGTGCCGAGAAAACTTCCTCTCCCCTCGATCGTGGCCGTTCCCTTGCCGGGGGAAAGCCTCAGCAGATCCAGGGAAAGATTCCCGAGGGGTGTGGCGAGCTCCACGGGAGAGAACACCACTACCGGCAGAAAAGGCATTCCTCCCGACGATTCCGGAAGGTCGGTCCTGCGGACAGCCGAGAAAAGTTTCTCAGTGGAAACGGATGCCCCGGTCAGCGACAGCTTGTCCACCTTCACGCTTCCCCTGAGCAGGGAAAGAAGGGAAAGCTTCACTGCCAGGCTTTCCGCACGGGCCGTTTCTTCTTCCTCGAAGGAGAGCCGAACATTCTCCGCCGAGTACCCGACCACAGGGTTTCCTGACACCTTCTCGGCGGAAATGCTCCATCCGCTGAGGCTGCTCATGGTTTCCAGAAGGGCTGTTTGAAAATACCCTGTCCCCGCATCGTGTCCGGAAAACAGAAAAAAGACCGGCACCCCCAACAGGACAGAGAGGGCGCCCAGGGCCAGAATAAGTTTTTTCCCGATTCGCGCCATTGCTTTTTCCTTTCGTTTTGACCAGTGATGCTTTTTTATAATACAGCATCCGCGAAAGAACTATATACTACGCCCCGTGGCTGGAATAGAGTGGTATTACTGAAAATAAAAGATCGAAAAGTGCAATCTGTTCAACCCACATATGGCGGCCTGTGGAAGCCTGTGGAATTGTGGATATGTGGAAAAGTCCGTGGATAAGATGAAAAAACACCTCCAAAAAAGCTTGAAAAAAGGGGTTTTGTGGATAACATGCCCGCGTGTGGATAGTTCGGGGGAAACACTAGGGGGAAGAAGTTTTTTTCCTTCCGGAGTTTCGTCAGCCGGAATCCCTGCTCACCTGGAGCGACGAAGCAATGGGGAGCTCACAGCCGGTGCGCGTAAGAATGAGCTTCCCTGCTGCAAGCACCCTGTCTCCCTCTTTTAGAGACCAGAGGTCTTCCGTCTCAGGTGCCATGTAGGCTGCCAGGGACAGCTTTCCTTCCCTGAGGAGAAGCCTCCTCCCCCGTTCCTCCCGTTTTTCCACGGTCATACGTACCGTGATAAAGCATCCGGCAAGAACAGCGGCCTCGTTCCATGCCTGTGCCGCCGTAAAAATACGGCGCTCCGCCCTGCCCCACAATCCGGCGTTTTCATTTCTCGCTTCTGACATGGCGCTGAAAATCCTGTCCGCGTATTTCCTGTTCGGAGGAATTGCAAGAGGAAGGGCGAGCCCCCTTCGGACAAGCTCCTCGTTGAGCAGCAGATCTCCCCCGGGAGTTGAGACCCACACGTATGCCAGCAATCTCCCGTACCTGTCGATCCGCTCCTGATCATACTCGATCCTCACACGACCGGATGATGCCAGCCGGATGTTTGCCTCCCGCGCCTCTCTTGCAAGCTCTTCCTCCGGGCGGGCCGGATGGTGCAGTTCCGGTGTATCGATGAGAAGATACCGGATGAGGGTCCGTTCTCCCTCTACAGGTGCAGTTATGGTGTCTCCGTCGTTCACCTCTATAGAGCCGGGAACCGTCTGAGGAGGGGGCACAGCCGGAGGGGCTGCGGCGGTCAAAAGGACTGCGTACAGCACCCCTGCCGCCGCAAGTCCGGCGGGAATGGAAGCAAACCGTTTCATGACCGGAACATCCTGCAGGTTTTGTATCTGCCTGTACTGAATTCGATAGAAAACATGAACATCTCTCCTTTCTTTTATTTTACACTTCCGGGAAGACCGCGAAAAGAGATTTTCCTGAGGCGAAAGGTATATAATGTCAGGAAGCGAGTCCACGAGTGAAAGGGGAAGTGTTGTGGAACCTGCCGTTCAAAAACTGCTTTCATTCCACGGGGATACCCTTCTCCGCTACAGGGACGCCCTTGCATCATACGGGGGTAAAATACGCCTGACCGGCCCCGGTGACCCTGAAATACTCTGGAGAGAGCACATCCTTGACTGTCTCTGCTCCGTGCCGTTTCTGCCCGGAAAAGGTGCAGTTCTTGATGTGGGCTCCGGGGGCGGACTTCCGGGCCTCGTATGGGCAATATGCAGGCCGGACCTGGAAGTGACACTGCTCGACAGCGTCCGCAAAAAATGTGGTGCCCTCGACGACATGGCCAGGGAGCTCGGACTGTCAAATGTCCGTGTGGTCTGGAGCCGGTGCGAGGAGTACGCCCTGAAGGCGAGGGAATCCTTTTCTTTCGCCGGTGCGCGGGCAGTCGCCTCTGCCGGAGTGCTGCTCGAGTACCTGTCGCCCCTGGTTTCCGTCGGGGGGGATATTCTCGCCATGAAAGGACCGCTCTATGCCGATGAACTGGAGCCCCTTGAAGGAAAATGGAACCGCCTGGGCGTATCTTCTCCATCTCTTGTCCCCTATGATGTGGAGGAAAAACATCTTTTTCTCATCCTGTGGAAAAAAAATGCCCCCTGTCCCTCCCGGTTTCCCCGGAAAGCGGGCATGGCGGAAAAAATAAACTGGTGGAGGTGACGCCCCCTTGCTCATTCTCACGGTATCCAACCAAAAGGGCGGAGTAGGAAAAACAACCACGTGCGTCAATCTCGCGGCTGAACTCGGAAGGCTCGGATATTCGGTCCTGGCTGTTGACATTGATCCGCAGTCCAACTGCACCAGCGGGCTGGGAGTTTCTCCCTCTGAAATCGACTTCAGCCTCTACGATGTTCTCCTGGGAGAGACCGAAGCAAGGAACGCCATCGTTCCGACCCGGTGGGAAGGGGTCTCGATCCTTCCCGCCACCATCGACCTTGCAGGAGCTGAAGTCGAGCTGGCGAGCGTTATCAGCCGGGAAACGAGGCTCCGGAGAAGCCTGGGCACCCTCGACGAGTATGACGTGGCCGTGGTGGACTGCCCTCCCTCGCTGGGAATGCTCACCATCAACGCCCTTGTGGCCTCTGACAGGCTCATCATCCCCATACAGTGCGAATACTACGCCCTTGAAGGCGTCGGTCAGCTTGCCCGGACTGTAAGGCTCGTAAAGGACAGCCTCAATCCGGACCTGACCATTGACGGTGTTCTTCTCACCATGTTCGACTCCAGGACAAGGCTTTCCGGCGAGGTGGCTGAAGAGGTGCGCCGGCAGTTCGGAGAAAAGGCCTTTTCCGCTGTTATTCCGAGGAATGTAAAACTTTCGGAGGCGCCGAGCCACGGCGCTCCCATATGCTATTACGACCCGGCCTCCTCGGGGGCCCAGGCGTACAGCGACCTGGCAAAGGAGGTGTCCGGACTGTGGCTAAAACGCGAGCCCTAGGAAAGGGGCTGGGTGCGCTCCTCTCAATGCCCGGAGAATCAGCTGCCGTTGAAAAAAAAGGACCCGGAGACATACACTCCCTTCCGGTCCGGAAGCTTCGCCCCAATCCATCCCAGCCCAGGAGGGAGATGGATGAAGTTGCCCTTGACTCCCTTACGGAATCCGTACGGATCCACGGTGTTGTGCAGCCTCTTGTCGTCAGGCAGCTTGAAGGAACGGAAGACTTCGAGATCGTGGCGGGTGAAAGACGATGGCGGGCCGCCGCGGCGGCAGGCCTTGAAGAAGTCCCTGTACGGGTGATACAGGGCACGGAAAGGGAGCTTCGGGAAATCTCGCTGGTGGAAAACATACAGCGGGAGGACCTGTCCCCCCTTGAGATAGCCGGGGCATTATCGGACCTTTTGGATGACTTCAGCCTCACCCAGGAGGAAGCAGCTTCCAGGATCGGATGGAGCCGAACTGCGGTGTCGAACCGAATACGGCTTCTGCAGCTCCCTGATGAAGTAAAAAATATGCTTGCGGAAAATCTTATTTCGGAAGGTCACTGCCGTGCACTCCTTTCCCTTGATTCAGCAGAGACGATAATTGCTCTCGCCAGAACCGCCGAGGAAAAAGGGATGTCCGTGCGGCAGGTCGAGGACGCCGTAAAGCGGGCGAAAACAGGCATTATACAGCCAAAAGCAGCGCCTTCACGGTATTTCATAAGGATTCCCCAGACCGTTTCGGAAATGGCCAGAGGACGGGGAATTTCCCTGAAGGTCACCGGCAGCCCGAACAAGGCAAAAATATCCATAGACGGCCTTTCGCACGAACAGCTGGAACATTTCTTCCGGTTCCTCGAGGAAAAAGGAGACGAACTGTTTCCCGGCAGATAAGGAGAGAACGAGTGAAGGGAATAGACGATCTGATAGTATACGGTAAAATACTCTCCACGGGTTTCTTGATAGGAGGATATGCTTTTTTAGGTGTTCTCGGAGCAAGATACCTGGTAAAGTCAGGATATCCGGAGTGGCTGAATGTCGCCCTTCCAGTACTGACGACAGTGTTTGGAATTTATCAGGGCTGGCTGTTTATCAGGGAAACATTGAGAAAAAAATAACGAAATGTTTCACGTGAAACATTTTTGAAGGGATGGTTTTATGGAAAACATTTTTGCTCCCTGGCGTATGGCCTATATCCAGGTTTCGAAGAAACAGGAAGGCTGCATTTTCTGCGATTTTCTCAGGGAAGACAACGACGAGGAACGGCTTATCCTCCACCGGGGAAAAAACTGCTTCGTTATCTTCAACGCATTCCCGTACAATCCGGGTCATCTTATGGTCGCTCCATACCGCCATACAGCTGATTATGAGATGCTGTCCGACGAGGAAATGCTGGAACTCCACAGGCTTGGAGGTACATGCATCGAAGTATTGAAGAAAGTGATGACCCCTCAGGGATTCAACCTCGGCATCAATCTCGGCAAGGTTGCCGGGGCCGGTTTCGATGGCCATCTTCATCTTCACGTTGTCCCCAGGTGGAACGGCGATACAAACTTTATGCCCGTCTTTGCAGAGGTGCGGGTCGTCGCGGAAGGCCTTCGGGAAACTTATAAAAGAATGAAGGACGCCTGGCCTTTATGACTGACAGGTATCGTCAGCCTGCAGCGGAACTTTCAAATGAAATGAAAATTGAAAAATCCCGTTTTATCGCTTCCATAAAGATCTGCGGTTCTGAAGAAGAAGCCAGGGAAAAACTGAAGTCAGTTTCAGAAGAACATCGGCAGGCATCCCATAACTGCTGGGCCTACAGGATCGGCACTGAAAAAGTGCGGGAGTATTTCTCAGATGACGGCGAGCCTGCCGGTACAGCCGGAAAGCCTATCCTGGGTGCCCTCCAGATGTATGATGTTACCAATACACTCCTCGTTGTCACCAGGTATTTCGGAGGAAAAAAACTCGGTGTCAGGGGCCTGATCGAGGCATACGGCATCTCGGCATCCGGGCTGCTCGGTATGGCGGAAATAGTTGAAAAAAGAAGATCAGTCCGTTATGTGATCGTTATCCCGTATGACATGATCAAGCTGATGGAAAGACTGCTTGACTCCTGTGAGGCACCCCGGGAAGAACAGGTTTTCGAGTATGCTTCCGAGGTATCTGTGACATGTTCAATACCGGAAGACATGGTCCTGCAGTTTGAGGGCACACTGGAAGAATGGAAAAATACAGGCAGGATCATGAAATGGCACCTCCTGTCATCATGAATTGATTCCTCGAAGCCTAATAAAAACCCGGGAAGCATTTGCGGGTAATATAATGTTCAGTACAAAATAGTTCCTTCAGCAACGCCATCCATTAAACATACTCCGGAAATCTTTCTTAGGAACACTATCCCTATTATCAATATAAAGACCGTAGAAGCATATAACACGGCTCAATCAATCGTGCAAAATCATGTTGATATTCGGCCTATAGTGGTGTGTCATCACAGTCTCTTTTTCCCCGATTTCACTCAGTTTCAAGTCGAAACATGTATCCTATAAATATGGCACAATTCATTCGGCAACTGGGGTAATCAGGATACATTATCGACTATGGGCTCCAGACAGTACTGCCTGAAATTCCAGGGTGTAAGCAGCTATCGTATCTTTTTTGAAATATTTTAATGTATTCATTATTTATTTTGTATGGTTTTTAACTATGTATATTGTTTCCTCCAGTGCAGCGTAACAGAGTTTCTAACGATACAGCCGGAATATCCGTGTACAGTATATAGAATGTGTATGCAACATGAAAATACAGTATTTATCCCGGCAAAAAATGAGTACCCTTATGTGCATTGCGATTCTTTTTAAGCCTCATTTACGAATATAACGACTGAAGATGTGAAAAACACCGAAGAGGAAAGCCGTACAACAATGATCCCGTAACAAGTAATACCTGTTAAACCTGTGACAGTCGGTATTTACAAAAGTAGGGCTGTTGGTGGAAACGGTTAACACAGGAAATAATACCGATACCGGGGTGAGTAGAGTAGGGGAGTGCCTTATAAAGGTCAGTAAAGATCAACGGTATTCTACTGTTTTTATATAACGGGTACCTTAAAAAATCCACGAATTGGGTAACGGAAATGGATGAAACGGGAAACGTTAACCAGGAAAAAAATATTGCTCTTTTTACTGTCAACCAATAATATATATGGATGACAGGAGGATCGAAAAAAATGCATTCTAAATATGGCAGCTTTATACTTGCCTCTTTCTTCGCAGGACTGACAGCGGTGGGGGCATTTCTGAGAATTCCGTTTCCGGTGGTTCCCGTAACGCTGCAGGTTCTTATAGTGCTTTTGTCAGGCTTTCTAATAGGGCCAAAACCAGCCTTTATGGCCCAGGCAGCGTACATTCTTCTCGGTCTCGCAGGTGCACCTGTTTTTACAGGCGGGGGAGGGATCTCGTATATCCTTTCGCCCACATTCGGGTATCTTTTTTCCTATATGCCGGCATCCTGGCTGGTAGGGAAAATAGCCCGATCCGGGGAACCCTCCGTTTCGCTCTACAGTATGGCTGCCCTGGCAGGGCTGGCTGTCATATATCTGCTTGGTGCTTCGGTGCTGTACATTAACCTGAATTACCTGGCAGGCAAGCCTGTAACACTACTTTATACAGTACAAATAGGAATTTACCCTTTTATTGTCCCGGATCTTTTGAAAGGTGCGGCCGCAGTGCTGTTTGCCCTGAAAATCAGAAGACACGGATGGGGGAAGGAGCCCGGGACACAGCAATAGGATCGGGAAATACATAAAAATTACCACAGGAAAAATAAGCAGGAATAAAAAAAGGGGAATGTTTCACGTGAAACATTCCCCTTCATTCTGCGGAAGAGGCAAAAATAGAAGAAATCCGGCATTGAAAAGCGTAAGTAAAAACTGATCAAAACTGACCAAAAGATGCCGTTTTATTCTCCGTAGGAGATTCTGTTTATTTTTTCGATGTACTGCCTTACAGGGAATTTCCTTTCAGCGCCCCTGTAATTCATATACCGTATCTTTCCGAATACCGGCCGTTCAGGCCAACCACGGTCGTGAAGGCCGCCCACAGCCCAGGAAACACCTGCTATGCCGTTGGGGTCACGCCCGTCGAGGCTGTACCTGTCATTGAGCAGCAGAGCGGTTGAGAAGGCCTCTTCGGGGGAATCCGACCATTCGAGGATCTTCTTTGCCCAGTACATGCGGCACCATCCGTGCATTTTCCCTCTTATGACAAGTTCCGCCTGGGCTGCGTTCCAGAGGAGATCTCCAGTGTCACAGCTTTCAAGCATGCTGAGCGGGTACCGGGCAGGGCGCACGTCAGCCCGGTGGTCTTCGAGCGTCTTACGGGCCCAGTCCGGCAATCCTTCCCAGGTACCCGCACGGTCTTCGTAAAGGCAGTAATTATCAGCAAGCTCTCGGCGGACGCACAACTCTTCCAGAAATGCTTCCCGTGATGGGGAATCGGCGGTCTTTATAATATCAAGGGCCGCCCGCTGCGGTGAGAGGTGTCCGAAATGGAGCCACGGAGAGAGATCTGAGGTGCCGTCTTCGGCGGGGTTGTTCCTTCGGTCTCCGTAACTGTCAAGCCTGTTCCGGATAAAGAAGGAGAGACCCTTCGCCGCGGCGCTTTCACCCGGCTTGATCCACGAAATTACGGGTCCCGACGCTTTCCGCCGGACGGGTTGCAGCGCACGGTCCAGGGAGAGAAACGGCCCTTCCGGGACAGGAGGAACTGTCGGGAGAGGTTCAAGCTGCGGAAACTCCAGGAGCCATTCGTCGAGGAGGGGAGCGGCCTTTCTCCGGAAAGTGGCCGCACTGAACTCTTTTTTGGGGGAGACGATCCACGCCGGTATGATATTGTGCCCGTCGGTCTCGAATACGGGGCATCCTGAGGAGGCTGCGGCCTTTTTCTTCCATGGGCGCTTTTCAGGATAGGGATCGAAATCCGTCACCAGGAGGGCCGCGTCGAGGAGACGGCATGCCTCGGGTATCTTTTCCCCCGGGTCGCCGTACAGGAACAGGAGCGGTATATTATATCCTTCCAGTATCGTTGCCGTTTCCCTGAGTCCGCCCTCGAGAAAGGCGTAATGCCTCGAAGATGCAGACGAAAAAGAAGGGGAGAAGCAGAAAAGGACCACAAGCCCCCTTCCGGGTTCCGACGCGGCCTCTTGGGCCGCCAGGAGTCCCCAGTTATCACGGGCACGCTGCTCCCTGGACATCCAGTAAACTGCCGGCCCTTTCCCGGATTTCCCTTCCGAAAGAAGCCGGGTCCTTTGTGCCGCCCCGGCGGAGAAAAACCGGTCATTCATTTCCTATACACGCTCCTTTTGGATCATCCGGGAAATAAACGCCCGGAAACGGATATGAAAAAAGCCCGCTCAGGGCGGGCTCAAAACGGTCTCTCTAATCCAGGACTTCGACCAGCGTGACCTTGAAGGTCAGTTCCTTCCCGGCGAGACTGTGGTTTGCGTCCAGAAGCACCTTGTCCTCTTCCACCGATGCCACGGTCACGTTCAGGGGCATTCCCTGCTTCGTCCTCATCTGGAGGGTGTCTCCCACCGAGGGAGTGTAATCTTTGGGCATAACATCCCGCGACACCTGGAAAACCATATCATCTCTGCGCTCGCCGTAGGCCTGGTCAGGCGGAAGTGTCAGTGTTTTTTCCTCTCCCACCGACATTCCCTCAACCCCCTTGTCGAATCCTGCGATCATCTGTCCTGCGCCGACAACAAACTCCAGAGGGTCACGGCCCGTGGATGAATCAAAAATATCTCCGTCCGCAAGCGTTCCCGTGTAGTGTACGCGGACCTTTTTCCCTTTTTCTGCAATCATGTGTAAACCCCTTTCTCCGGCAAAACCGAAAATTTCCGGCAGGGCCGGAATGAATAGGGGTATTGTAAGGGCTTCTTTTCCATAAGGCAAACGGAGAGAATGAAGAAGAAAAGAGCCCGCCTCAAATCCTGAAGCGGAGGCGGACTCCTGCTTTTTTCCACCCTGCGTCTTAAAAAATGCCCCGCCTATTTCCTGTTTTTCATCATCAGACAAAGAGGAATCAGGAAAAGCAGGAGCGCCGCATCAAATCCGGCAGAACAGCCTCCGCCTCCGCCCGAGGATCCTCCTGTTCTGAACGACCAGGTATCAGACCATTCCGACAGCACATCGTTTGAATCCCTGTACCGCACTCTCCAGTAGTAGACGGTGCCGTTTGCCAGGCTCGCCGTGACAGTCTTCGCGGTGAGATCGGAAAGACTTTCTTCGTCGATCATCAGCCCGGAGGTGAAGTCCGCCGCGGTCCCCAGCTGCCAGTGTGATGCCTTGTGAGTTACCCCGGGAAGGAGAGATACGAACGGCCCGGAGGTAAGGGTCGGAGTCAGGGACACGCCCGCAGACCCGTTGGCGGGGGAGATCGGCGTGGGTTTTTCGGCGCTGTCGGGGCTGGTGAGCCATTCGTAGTAATCCACGTAACTCGTTACAGCGCTTCCCGTTCCCATGACGTTGTTGTAGTCGGGAGTCCCCGGCAGGGTCTTGTTGTCGAAGGGGCCGCTGGCGTCGCCCCACCAGTTATGCTTCGCGTCGACGAGCTCTCCGGAGTCGTTGTAGAAGCCGTACAGGGCGGTGTTCAGGGCGGTGTTCAGAATGCAGTTTCCGGCGAAGACCACCGAGGTAAGGGGATCGCTCGCATGGCTCATGGAAGACGTGTATATCCCGTAGTCGACGCCGTCAATAACGTTGTGCAGCACTGTCACCTGTGCAGGCCCGCTGTATGCCAGATCGGTGAAGTAGAGGCCGTACTCCGATCCCGAAATGGAGTTGCTCTCCACGAAGACGATGCCCGGCGATCTGCCGGAGCAGTTGATATTGTCGATGATCATCCCGTACTGATAGGGGCCTGTGACCCTGTTTCCCGAAATGCGTGTGGTGTCCTCCGGGCAGTAGATGTAGATTCCGTAGTTTCCAGGGCCAAGGAGCGGATCATAGGTTACGGTATTCCCCGTGATCTCCGCGTCCGCGCCTCTCCCCTCGTCGATCTCACAGATGGCCATGCCGCTGTGGCAGTCAGTTGCCGTGTTGCCGCTGATGCGCACGGTGCACCCGTCGAATCCGTAAATGAAGACTCCTTCCTTGCAATCGATCATGGTGTTGTTGGAGAAGGTGAAGGTCGTTGATGTCACGTTCTCCAAGCCGAAGCTCAGGAAAAACCCTTCCCCTGAAAAGCCTTCGGCAGTGTTGTTCGTGATCGTGATCGGGTCTATGGGGGCTCCCCCCCCTGTGATAGATGCCGCGCATCCCGGCAGTGCCGGGGAGAATGCGGAACCCGTCGATCGTGACGCCGAAACCGGTCCGGATTCCAATCACATCCGGAGAGCCTCCTGCGCCTTCCACAACGGCCAGTCCTGCACCGTCCGCGGAAACCAGGGTGAGCTCATTCGTGACGATTTCAATGTCTTCAACATAGGTGCCGGCCCGTACCTGTATCGTGTCTCCGGGAGCGGCGTCATCGATGGCATCCTGGATCACCGTGTACATTTCACCCGGTCCTACCGTGAGCACTGCGGCACTTGATGCGGACATAGAAGCGGCAATGAAAAAGAGGAAGGAAAGGCTTAAAAGAGCCGCTTCCCGTTTTCGGAAATATCTCATGGAACTGACTCCTCCTCTCGCTTTCAAAATCCGGTTCTGTACATGGAAATCACGCATTCCGTGTACCTGTAAATCTTTTCATATTCCTCGTTTATGATTCTCCAGCAGTCCGGCCGGGCATACCGCCGCGCAGAAGCCCTCCTCCCCGGAAGCTTCTGCAGAATCCGCCCGCCATCCTTTCAGGTCAGAAAAATTCCGGCTTCTACTTTCTCAGATTCACCAGCATCAGCGGCAGAAGGAGCAGCAGGATCCCGTTAGTGAAGGAGCCGGCAGAACAGCCCCCTCCTCCGCCTCCCCCCGAAGACCCTCCGGTGGTGAACGACCAGATTTCCGACCATTCCGAGAGCACCTCACCTGAATCAGCGAACCGCACACGCCAGTAATACCTGGTTCCCGGGGCAAGGCCTCCCGGCGGGACGGCAAATGATGTGAGCTGCGTCATGCTGGCACTGTCGACCACCATGCCGGAGGACAAGTCCGCTGCAGTCCCCACCTGCCACATGGTGGCGGCGTGAAAGAGGGGCATCTCCGAAAAAAAGGGTTCTGTCTCGAGAGTCGGCGTCAGGGAGACGCCTGTCGAACCGTCAGTGGGAGAGAGAAGTACAGGCCTTGCCGGTCCGGGTTGTTCAGTCTGCCATGGATCGTAACCCACGTACTCCGATACCCTGCTTCCCGTTCCGGCGGGGTTATTGTAGTCCGGGGTCCCTGGCAGGGTCTTGTCGTCGAATGGGCCGCTGGCGTCTCCCCACCAGTTTTCCCCTGCATCAACAAGTTCCGTGCTGACGTTGAAAAAACCATAGAGTGAAGCATCCTCTATACTGTTTCCACGGAAAAGAACGGATGTCAGCGGGTGGGACGCATAACTGAAATTCCGTGTGTAAATGCCGTAATCGACGTCGTTCACCACGTTGAAGCGCACTGTTACCTCTGCGGGAATGTCATAGACGAGATCGTCGAAGTACAGCCCGTATTCCGACCCTGAAATAAAATTTCTCTCCACGAACACCACCGCCGGTTCCCGGCCTCTGTCACCGAGATTGTCGATGGATATTCCATGCATGTAGGGGCCCCTCACCGTGTTGTCCGAAATTCGTGTCGTGTCCTCGGGAGACCGGATAAAAATTCCCGTTTCCCCGAATCCGGATAACGAGGCCCTCGTTACCCGGTTGCCTATGATTTCCGCGTCAGTAACACGGGCATTGAAATCAAGCCCTGCGACGCGCAGCCCGTTGATGCAGTTTTCTGCGGAGTTGCCGTTGATCCTGATGGTGCATCCTTCGAATCCTGAAACATACACTCCTGTTTCGCACCTGGTCATGGTGTTGCCGGTGAACGTGAAGTCCGCACCCGTCATGTAGAACCATACCCCGCGGAATCCAGCGGAATCGAACCTGGAGCTGAAATCCTCAAAGATGTTGCCGGTTATGGTGATATCAGTAACCGGTGCCCCTCCATTGTGGTAGATGCCCCAAATTCCCGTGGGGCCTGGAAGAAACCTGAAGCCGTCGACAGTCACCCCCAGGTCGGTGTCCACCTGTATCACTCCGTCACGTGTTCCGGCGCCTTCGATGACGGCGAGTCCGGCCCCGTCGGCGGAAACCAGGGCAAGATTGTTTGTGCTGATGCGGATGTCCTCAACATAGGTTCCGGCCCGTACCTGTATCGTGTCTCCGGGAGCGGCGGCGTCTACGGCATCCTGGATCACCGTGTACGTTTCACCCGGCCCTACAGTAAGTACAGCGGCAGCTGCGGGCAGTGAAGCCGCTGTTATTCCCGCGAGCAAAAAAAAGGATATGAAATATATTTTCAGACCTGTCCATCTCTTCATAACTCATCCCTCCCCGACACTGAAAGCTGAGAAGCTGTCCGGCTTCTCTCCTGAACAACTTTTCTTCGGCTGAAGTCGTTCAAAAAGGGGAATACGGGATCGTTAAATAAAAAGAAAATTCAGATATAATGTACGAATATAATAGAGATGCGCGAAGAATATGTCAAGTATAGTCATATAATTCTGTCATGTATTTTTTTAAGGAATGCCGATTCATGAACCGGCAGCGTTCTGTTTTCTCCGCGGATCAGCGGCACTGAAAAAGAGTCCGGCAGAAGGGCATTCAGAATAATAACCTTGCAGGGATATGGAGGCGGAAATGTCGGTTCTTTTGAGTATAAAAATGCTTCCTGTTCATCCCGGCCTGTTTTTGCACCGCTTTCATGGGTTACAATAGCGTTGTTCAGCCCTGTTCTGTATTGTGTCCTTACTGAAGCCGGCAGCCGTGGAAGGATCCGGCGGCCCGATCCGAAAATCCGAAAAGAGGTATCCGCGGTGGAGCTGTTTCTTCTTATTCTTGCCATCTTTTTTTTATACAAGGGAGTGCGGGCCCTCCGCAGACATTCGGCCGTCCGGAAGCAGGGAAAGGACGGACCGGCTCCCGGCGCTGTCCGGGTCGAACTTCCCCGGGGAGCTCCTGCACAGTGGTTCAGCGCTGACAAGACCCCCGAGGTGAACGGGTATACTATACCCGGGGGGCTTGTATATGTAGGGGGGAAACTCCTCGACTACACGGGATTCAACGACCCCTGCCTCATCAATACCGACCTGAAGGCTGAACCGGGAGTGAGTCCGCATGAAACTGTGGAGGATTCCTTCCCCGACTACGGAAAACTCTCACCCGGGCAGCGGGGAGCGTATCTTTCATGGCTCTCGGGGAGGAGAAGCGACCCGTCGGCAGATATCGCCTACGTCTTCCTTTTCTTCTACGGCCTTGAGCGGAGGCTGCTCGTGGACGGGCAGCGCCGGCTGGTTTCACCTGAGGAAAGGGGAGAGATCGTCCGTGAACTGCTCCGCCTGCTCGCCATATACGGTGAGAACCGCGGGTTTCGGGGGTATTGCCGCAACCTCCTCGCCGTTGAGTGGGTGCTCTACGGCAAGCCTGACGAACAGCCTCCCTACGTGGACTTTTCAGACAGGTACTGCGCCGAACCCTTCGCGGCCGTTCTCGCCCGGTATGCAGCCGCCGAGATGCCCATACCCCCTGACACAGCCCTCCAGTGGCTGATCCTAAATCCGGAACAGGGGCTGAAAACCGCTGCAAGGCGATGCCCCGACCTCTTCCGGAAGCTTTTTGCCGTGCGCTACAGGGAAAAATTCGGCGACGGCATGATCATCCGTTCCACGAAGACCTCCCTGACCCTCACCTACAAGGCAGCGAGCCCCTCACTGGGAGACGGGCTCCGTCTTCGGATCCCCGGCCTTCCCAATCCCTTTATCCTCAAGAGCCCCCTGAAGAAGATCGCCGCCATCGCAGGCCGGTGCGCCGACGAACTGGAGGCCTACTGCAGGCACATCGCAAAGGGAGGCAGCCCTGAGGCACCGGGAGCGGCGGCCCTCCTGCCCCGGGATCTCCTCGCGGAGGCTCCCGCGGGGGAAGGAGTGCGGGAACGCCTCGCCCGCCTGTGCGGGAGAGAGATGCGCCTTGTGGAGGCTGAAGCTGTTTTCGGGGCTCTCGGGCGGCCAGTCCCGCCCAAAATGGACCTGAAGCGGTCTGAAGAACTGGCGGAGACCCTTGAAACATTCGGTTTCGGCATGGCGCCCGATGTGCGGATCCACGGCCTCCGTCCGTCGCCCAGGGGGAAAATCGCCCTTTTCTCCCCCTTCGTCCGCCCCTCCTCCCCGGCGGAATTCGCCCTGGCGGCTGCACTTATACGCCTGGGGAGCCTCACTGCCCAGGCAGCCGGCGGGGTGTCGGAAGAAGAGATGAACGCCATCCGGTCGTTCCTTCCGGAAAAGGGCACCCTTTCCGGCGAAGAGAAGGCCTCCCTGGAGGCGCTGCTCCTCTGGTGTTCCTCGGTACCCCAGACAGCCGCCGGGCTTCGGGGAGTTCTTGATCCCCTTTCCCCGGATGAAAAGGCTGCAATGGGGCGCGTCCTTGCTTCCGTCGCTTCTGCAGACGGAAGGGTGGATCCCGCGGAAGTCCGACAGGTGGAGAAGCTTTACGCATACCTCGGCCTGGAACGGGACCAGGCAGCACGGAATATCCACGCCGCCGTGACGGGAACGTCCCGGGCGGTACAGGCTCGTCAGCCGGTTCCGGAAACCTTTTCCCTGGACATGGATCTCATCCGCCTCCGCGAGGAGGAGACACGGCGGGTGGGAGGAATCCTTCGGAAGATCTTTTCATCGGAGGATGAAGAGTCCGCTGAACCGCTTCCGGCCCCTGATCCCGCAGACCCTCTTTCACCCCTTGACGAGGGTCACAGAAAACTGCTCCAGACCCTTCTCCGCAGAGAGACGTGGAGGAGAGAGGAGTACCTGTCGCTCTGCGACAAGCTTTCCCTCCCGCCGGACGGCGCGCTGGAAATTGTGAACGAATGGGCCTTTGCCGCCGCGGGAGCACCCCTTGCGGAAGACGGGGACCCGATCTACATCGATATTCCCCTTGCAGAGGAGGTTCTTTCCAATGGAAAGCAGAAAAACGAGAATCCGGCCCCGTGAGCGGGACGCCATCATCCAGTCCCTCCGGGCGGGGGTGACTCCCCGCACGGGCCTGCACCATATCCAGGTCGGCCGGGCGCGGGAAGTGGAGGCCCTGGTACGGGACCTCGACCGCATCCTCGACGGAGGATCGGCATTCCGGCTCATCATCGGGGCCTACGGAGCGGGGAAGAGCTTTTTCCTGCAGCTTGTCCGGTCCATCGCCCTTGAAAAAGGGCTCGTCACCCTCCACGGGGACCTCTCCCCCGACCGGAGGCTGTACTCCACCGGCGGGCACGCACGGAACCTCTACGCGGAGCTGACGAAAAACCTTTCCACCCGCACGAAGCCTGACGGCAACGGTCTTCCAGGTCTCGTGGAGCGCTTCCTCGCCGAGGCACGAAGGGAAGCGGACGCCGAAGGCACAACGGTGAAAGCGGCGATCTCGAAGCGCCTTGAGAAGATCTCCGAGATGGTGGGCGGATACGATTTCGCATCGGTCATCGAGGCCTACTGGAACGGCTACGAGCAGGGGGACGACCGGCTCCGGGCCGATGCCGTCCGGTGGCTCCGGGGCGAGTTCGCCACCCGCACGGACGCCAGGAACGCACTGGGCGTGCGCACAATCATCGACGACGGGAACGTATACGACTCCTTCAAGATCCTCAGCCTCTTCGTCCGCCAGGCAGGCTACGGAGGCCTGCTGGTGAATCTCGACGAGATGGTCAACCTCTACAAGCTTGCCAGCTCGAAAGCCCGGCTCTCCAACTACGAGCAGATCCTGCGGATGCTCAACGACTGCCTCCAGGGAACTGCCGGGGCCATCGGCTTCCTCCTGGGAGGCACGCCGGACTTTCTCTACGACCCCCGGAAGGGGCTCTACAGCTACGAGGCGCTCCACTCCCGCCTCACCGAGAACTCCTTCGCGAAGGCCGCGGGGGTAAACGACTACGACGCCCCCATCCTTCACCTGGGAAGCCTCTCCGCCGAGGAGCTCTACGTGCTGCTGGGCAACATACGGAACGTTTACGCATCGGGTGATCCGGCAAAGCACCTCGTCCCGGACGAGGCCCTCGCCGCCTTCCTGGCCCACTGTTCGAAGAAGATCGGTGAGGCATATTTCCGAACCCCCCGCACCACCATCAAGGCCTTCGCGGACTTTCTCGCGGTACTCGAGCAGAACCCCGGGATCCGGTGGACCTCCCTCATCGACGAAATACCCGTGGAGGAGGACCGCCCCACGGATATGCCCGAGATCGCCGATGAAGGGGAGGAGGAAGCTCCGGAAGACGGGCTGTCCTCCTTCAGGATCTGAGGGCACCGTGGAGGCATCCGCAGGGTTCGCCCGGCTGGCGGAGGGAGTCCGGCGCTGGGTCTGGAGGCAGGGGTGGCCTTCCCTCCGCGAGATCCAGGAGATGGCCCTCCTTCCCGTGCTCGAGGGAAAGGAGGACGTGATCCTCAGCGCCGCCACTGCCGGAGGCAAGACGGAGGCCGCGTTCCTGCCCGCCTGCACGCGGATGGCCGAAAACCCTCTCCCCGGGATCGCCGTGCTGTATATCAGCCCCCTCAAGGCCCTCATCAACGACCAGGCCCGGAGGCTTGAGAGTCTCTGCGGCTCCGTGGGCTTTCCCGTCACGCCGTGGCACGGAGACGCCCCGGAGGGGGGAAAGAACGCCCTGAGGAAAGATCCCCGGGGCGTGCTGCTCATCACCCCCGAATCCCTGGAATCCCTTCTCATGAACTCCTCTTCGTGGTGCAGGGAGGCCTTCGGAGGGCTGGTGGACGTCATCGTCGACGAGTTCCACGCCTTCCTCGGCACCGAGCGGGGGTGCCAGCTCCAGTCCCTCCTGCGCCGCATCGAATTCCTCATCGGTCGGACGGTCCCCCGCGTGGCCCTCAGCGCGACCCTCAGCGGCATGGAGATCGCCGCTCTTGCCCTCCGCCCCGAAAAAACACTTCCCTGCAGGATCCTCGTCTCCGAAGGAACGGGGAGCGAACTCCTGCTCCAGGTCAGGGGATACAGGCTCCCGGCCTCCCGAAGGGGGGAAAGGGCTCCGCTGCCGGAAGGGATGGTGAACGACATCTGCCGTCTCCTGAGGGGAGACTCCCACCTCCTGTTCACCAACAGCCGCTCCCGGACCGAGGAGCTTGCCGCCGCCCTCTCAGCGCTTTGCGAAAAGAATTTCGTCCCCAACGAATTCTTCCCCCACCACGGCAGCCTCGCCCCAGAACTTCGCCGAAGCCTGGAGGAGCGGCTCCAGAAGAAGGACCTTCCCACCACAGCGGTGTGCACCTCGACCCTCGAGCTGGGCATCGACATCGGGTCGGTGGCGTCCATCGGCCAGGTGGAGGAGCCCTCCACGGTATCCGGTCTCCGCCAGCGCCTCGGGCGGTCGGGAAGAAGGGGCGGTCCCGCCGTGCTCCGGGTTTTCGCGGAAGAGCCGGAGATCACCCCGGACAGCCATCCCGCCGATTTCCTCAGGTTTTCGCTTGTCCAGACGGCGGCAGTTCTCTCCCTGCTCCTGGAAAAATGGAGAGAACCTCCCCGGGAGGGGCTGTACCATCTTTCCACCCTCGTCCAGCAGACCCTGTCGGTGATCGCCCAGTACGGGGGCGTCAGGGCGGACCAGCTCTGGAAGCTGCTGTGCGGCACAGGTCCCTTTGCCATGGTGGGCAGGAACGACTACGCCGAATTTCTGCGGGGGCTTGCGGAAAAACACGCGATCACCCAGCTCGAGGACGGACGGCTTGTCCTTGGGACGGAAGGGGAGCTTATGACTGACAGGTACACCTTCTTTACGGCATTCGCCTCCCCCGACGAGTATCGGCTCGAGCACGGGGGAACCCTCCTCGGCACAGTCCCCCTCGAGATACCCCCTGTGCCGGGTCAAAGGATCCTTTTCGCGGGACGGGCATGGGAGTGTGTCTCGGTGATCGGGGGAACGAAGACGATCCTCCTCCGGCCGTCCGCCGGGGGATCTCCTCCCCGGCTTTCGGGAGGGACCGCCATGGTCCATGATACGGTCAGAAGGAGGATGAAGGAGGTCTTTCTCGCCGGTGACCCTCCTCCATACTTCGACCGGACCGCCGCCGTCCTCTTCCAGGAGGGTGCCGGCAGGTTCCGGGCGTCCGGGCTCGGGGAGACGGATATCCTTGATGGGAAGGACGTCCTTCATCTCTTCCCCTGGAGGGGCGACGAAGCCGTTGAGGCTGCCGCCATGCTCCTCCGCAGGAAAAAACTCCGGGCGGAAGCCCTCAGGGGCGTGATCACCGTCCGGGAATGCGGCCGCATGGCTCTTCTGTCGGCGGTGAAGCTCATCCTCTCGGAACCTTTGCCGGAAGGGGAGGATCTCGCTGCGGACGTTCCGGACACGGAAGCGGAGAAGTTCGATCCCTTCGTCCCGGAGAAGCTCCGGAGGCGGGGGTGGGCCGCCCGGCATCTGGACGTCCCGGCCGCCGCGGAGTGGTTTTCGGGGCTGACGGAACAAAAATGATAGAATAGCAGGCAATCCTGTCCTGCCCGGCGGTCTCCGGGGAAGGACGGAAAAGGAGCTGAAACCATGGAATCAGGCAAACGAATCGCCGATTACGGCGTCACGATAGGGATAATGCCCCGGGGGCCGCGGAACGCCATCACAGATGTGGAAGGGGTCCGCGTGGGCCACTGCACCCTCTCCGACGGCCCCGTGCAGACGGGAGTGACGGCCGTCCTGCCTCACGGCGGCAATATCTTCAGGGAAAAACTCCTCGCTGCCGCCCACGTGATCAACGGTTTCGGCAAATCCGCCGGGCTCGTCCAGATCGACGAAATGGGCACACTCGAGACCCCGGTTCTCCTCACCAACACATTCTCCGTAGGCGCCGCCTCGGAGGCCCTCGTCCGGTACATGCTCGGGGACAACCCCGACATCGGCCGGGAGACGGGGACTGTCAACCCCGTGGTCTGCGAGTGCAACGACGGATATCTCAACGATATCCGGGGTTTCCATGTCAGGGAGGAACACGTACTGCAGGCCATCGCCTCCGCTTCGGCGGAGTTCTGTGAAGGAGCGGTGGGAGCGGGGCGGGGCATGTCCTGCTACCAGCTCAAGGGCGGCATCGGAACCGCGTCAAGAATAGTGGAAGTTGAGGGATTGTCCTTCACCCTCGGTGCCCTTGTCCTCTCCAACTTCGGCCAGATGGAGGACCTCAGGGTGGACGGCAGGCATATCGGCCCGTCCATCATGGAGACAGACCCTCCCGGCGACGAGCAGGGTTCCGTCATAGTCGTCATCGCCACGGACATTCCCCTCACGGAACGGCAGCTCGGCCGGGTGGCCAGGCGCGCCACGGTGGGGATAACCCGCACGGGGGCCTTCATAGGCAGCGGAAGCGGAGAGATCGCCCTTGCCTTCACAACGGCCAACCGGGTCCTGCACGACGAAACGGCGCCGGCAGTTCCTCTGGCCATGTTCAACGAAAACAATATCAACCTCGCCTTCCGGGCGGCGGCGGAGTCGGTGGAGGAAGCGGTGCTCAATTCCATGACATGCGCTGAATCCGTCACGGGCAGGGACGGGAATTACCGCCTTTCCCTCGCCGGGTTCTCCGGCCTCTTCGCCCGGGGATGACCATGACCGCCCGCGACAATAAAGGAGACGATACCCGATGACCGAAGAGATGCAGAACATTGAAATGAACGATAAAGAAACACCCGATACGGAAACGCCGGATGCCCGGTCGCAGGACAGTGAGCAGCAGCATGCCCGGATGCAGTTTCTTGACAACGCGAAAAAGCTCCACGAATGGTGTTTCGTGGCCGACGGGCACAACGACCTCCTTCCCCGGGTGCTTTTCAAGAGAGCGAAGGGGCGGACAAAAGTAATAGAGCAGGACTACCTTCCCCTGTTCCGGGAGGCCAGGGTGAACCTGGTGGTGTCGTCCCTCTTCATCGGCGACGAATACCTTCCCGAGATGGCTCTCCGGAGGGCCCTGGGCTGCATCAGCGCCCTCCGCGCCGAGATGGAGGAAAGCCCCGGGCTCTTTTCCCTCTGCCGGACCACGGCGGAAATCGAGGCGGCCAACGAACGGGGCGAGCTGGCCATACTTCTCTCCTTCGAGGGCCTCGAGCCCATAGGGAACGACCTCTCACTGCTCGGGATCTTCCACGAGCTTGGAGTCAGGGGCGTGGGCATCGCCTGGAGCCGCAGGAACTACGCCGCGGACGGATGCTTCTTCTCCCCCGTCCGGGAGGGCAGGAAAGGCGGCCTCACGGAATTCGGCGTCCGGGTCCTCGAGGAGGCGCTCAGGCTCGGCATGTACCTGGACATCAGCCACCTCAACGACGAGGGCGTGGAGGACGTATTCTCCCTCTTCGACGTTCCCGTGACGGCATCCCACTCCAACTGCCGCGCGGTGACCCCTGTGATGCGGAACCTCACCGACGAACAGACGGCACGGATTGCCGCCCGGGGAGGCGTCCAGGGGCTCAACGTCTGCAGCGCCTTCGCCGGAAACCCGGATGAAAAGCAGGTGGATGAAAAAGACCTGGCGGACCATGCGGACCACATAGTGAGAACTGCAGGACCCGGCGTCCCCGTCTTCGGCTTCGACTTCTGCGACGAGTTCCGCGACTTCTCCGGCCCCGGCCCTCACAGGTACTACGACTGCATCAGGGGATATCCAAAAAGCTTCGGCCTCACGGCGGAGCTCCTGTCCCGGGGGTATCCGTCGGATCAGATCGCGGGCATAATCGGCGGAAATCTTCTCCGCTTTCTGAAAAGCACCATCGGCTGAAAAAAGCCCGGCGGCACCTCGAGTGAGCCCGGCCCCAAAAAGGAGACTTAAATGAAAAAATCGGTATTCGTACTTGCACTGATCCTTCTGCTGCAGGCGTCCAGCTTGCCCGGAAGAGCTGAAGAAACTCCCTGGCAGCCCCTTCACGAGTACGCCCTCTCCCTCTACCGTTCCGGCATGTTCTCCGAAGCCGTCACGGAAGGGATGAAGGCCCTCGAGGCCGCTGAGAAAGGAGGCGGGCCGAAATCGCTTCCCGCAGCGTCCACACTGGGGCTCATAGCCAACGCGTGGCACAGTCTCGGACAGTATGCCGAGGCGGAACACTACTACCTCCGCGCGCTGGCGATCCACGAGGAGCACAACGGCCCGAACCACCCCGACACCGTCTCGACCCTCAACAACCTCGCCCAGCTCAGGCACTTCCAGGGCCGGTATTCCGAGTCGGAGGCCCTCTACAAACGGGCCATCGAATCCTACGAAAAATCCCTCGGGGCCGATGATTTCTCCCTTGCGACCCCGCTGAACAACCTCGCGGAGCTCTACCGCTCCCAGGGGGATCCAGACGCAGCCGAACCCCTGTTTTTCAGGGCAATGGGCCTCTACGAGGAGCACCTGGGCCCCGATCACCCCAACGTGGCCATGTGCCTCAACAACCTTG
>Ga0209723_1001598_pt1 | contig 34402 bp, 24 predicted proteins | sample BiotimSIPDNA_2_FD_185750 | JGI IMG/M metagenome (GOLD analysis project Ga0209723, IMG submission 185750) | Anaerobic biogas reactor microbial communites from Washington, USA - Biogas_R2 time_0 SIP DNA (SPAdes) (version 2) | ecosystem: Engineered > Bioreactor > Anaerobic > Unclassified | place... | reverse complement strand
CAAAAAGCCCCCGCCCCCGCATCCAAAGAAAAAGTACCCGAAAGGCGGCCACACGTCGGTCTACCGCGTCATTCGCGACGCCCGACTTGCCGCCGCCAAAGCCTAGCCGAAGATGTGGACAGCAGTGGGTTATCGAGCCATCCTCCGAAGCTGTTGATGACAAACGGATGGCTGGCCGCTTTGGGGATTCCGGAGCGTGTGACGCGGGTGCGCTGGCCGTTGACATCCAACGTCAGGGCCATCCCGTCCCAGCGGGCCGTGAGGCGGTACCAGCGGCCGGGCACGACGCGCTCCCTGGAACTCACCCGCGGCTCCCAGCCGTCCAAGTTCACAAAGAAGCCGAAACCGCCGCCATCTTGAAGCGAATTCAGACGCAGTTGGTACTCCCCGTCCTTGATCGCAATGGTGCGGATTTCGGTCGGCACTTGTTCGAAATACACCGCGCAGTCGATGCGCAGCCCCGGCGCCAGTTGCAGTTCAGGCTGGCTGCGAGTCTGGACTTTGGCGGACGCCGAGTTGAATGCTTGCCCGCCAGGCACCGGCACGAATGCGGCGCCGTCGCCCGTCAGATGATGTCCGTGCTCCGACGCGTCACGGAGGTCGCCGTCGAACCGCCACTGTGCTGCGCCGGAAAACCGGGCACCGGGGTTCTCGATGCGGACTTCGTCCAGGATGCCCTCGAACTGTCCCAACTCGAGCGGCTCCGCGCCCACGACGGGTTCTCCGGACCGCGGCCGGCTTGTCCGTCGGCCGTCGACGTCGATCCAGATCTCCCGGCCGTCCCAGCCGGCGTGCAGGTGATACCACACGCCGACCTGGGCCGTGATACCGGAACGGACCCGCGGCTCCCAGCCGTCCCGATGCAGGAAGAACGAGAACTGGCCGCCTTCATGCGGCGGGTCGATGCGAAGCTGGTATTCGCCGTCCTTGATCAGCACCGGCTGCCAACTCGTGCCGAGCGCATGGAGTTTCACCCAGCACTCCAGTCCCAGTCCCGGCGCCACGCGCAGCGGCGGGCTGTCCGGCACGACGATGGAACCCTGGCCGCACCGCAGCCCTTGGCCGCGATGGCCGGCCGTAAACGATGGGGGCTTGGCGAACGCATCGTTGCCGCGGCCCGAGCGGTCCACCAGATCGCCATCGAAGCTCCAACTAGCCACCGCCGGATGTTCCTGCGCGAAAAGCCGAGGCGTACAAACGGCGACGAAGAAGAAGACACACGTTGTGAGGCTTGCGCAGGTGGACGGTTTTGTTTTGGACATTGGCGTTTCGTGTTTTGGAGCTGGTTTGGATCGCGTTGCTGGGGTCAGGCTTACAGAAGTCAGTTTTGGTCGAGCAAGCTCTTTCCATCTGGCTGAATCCACCATCGACCAAAACTGAATTCTGTAAGCCTGACCCCCTGCGTCTGCCCTCGTGTTTCTGCTACTTGCGCGGATTCATCTTCGCCAGCCCTTCGCGGGCTTCGTCGAAGCCCTTCTGGAAAAAGGCGATTCGCTCGCGGTGCGGACCTGCGGGTGCAGCGGCCGTTGCCTGCGCGAGCAAGGCGGCGGCCTGGGCCATCACCTCGCCGGTGAACACGCGCGGTCCCCAACGCTGCGGGCTTTCCAGCCCGTACGACAGGCAGCAGTCGGCGTCGGTCATGGCCCGCTCCAAACGCCCGAAATACGCCAGCATCGGCTCCGCCGCCGGCCCGAAGGCGTGGCCGGCATAGTCGGCCAGCAGGGCGTCGACGTCCAGACTTACGTTCCAGGCCAACTTGGCGGCCACGTAATAGTTCACGCCGTAGCGATGGAACATGCTTTCGGTCAACTGGGTGTAGAACCCTTCCGCGCCGACGCGGTGGTAGTAGGGCATGTCCGCGCGGATCGTGTGGACCAGCGGCCACGGCAAGCCGGCCTTCGACGGCCCGCCCAGCGTATAGTACTCGTAGACGAACAGGTGATCGGTGACCTTCTTCCAGTCGTCGATGATCTGACGAAACACCGCGTTGGGCAGAAAGTCGCTGCTGGCGGTGAAGGTCTGGCCCTCTACGCAGCGCGCGCCGGGCACCGGATGATTGTGGCAGTTGTAGATGTGGCAGATCTGCACCAGTTGGTTCGCCGTCGGCGCCAACGCCGGGTCCAACGGCCGACGAAGGTACATGGCATACGCCCCGACCTTGATCAGCACGCGAGGATGACGCTTGGCCACTTCGCGGGCGACGGTGTTGTTGAGCACGGCCAGCCGTTTCGAGTAGCGGGCGAACCAGTCGCGTCCGGGCTCGTCCAAGGCCCGGCAGTGGTCGCACTCGCAGAACCCGCCGCCATCGTTGGGCGACAGGGCGATGATGTCCGTGTCCGGCTCCTGGTCCAACACGGCGATCAAGTTCCGCGTCATCTCGGCGACCATCTCCGCGTTGCTTGTACACAACTGCGTGCTGTGGCTGTGCGGCTGGTCGGGCCGTTTCCGTTGGCCCTTGACCAGCGGCCACCAGTCGGGATGCGCGTCGTAGTATTTCTCGGCGGGAATTAGCGTGCAGAAGGTATGGAAGTGCCACTTCCATTTCACGCCCACCGGCTGCTTACCGATCTCGACCATGGCGTTGGCTCCGTGGCGAAGGGCCCAATCGCCGCCGCCGACCCAACGGACGGCAAAGTCGGGGATGGAAGCTTCGTCCAGCGTTCCCACACGGAGCGTCTTTTGCCGAGGCACGATCTCGCCCAACTCGCCCGGCCACAGCCAGCGTACGCCCAGGTGTCGTTCCAACAGGCCGTACACCCCGTGCAGGACCCCCAGCGGATCGGCGCCGGTCACCTGCAACCGTTGGCCTTCAGTCCGCAGCCGGTAGCCCCGCGCGCCGGGCCAGTCGCGTTGTCCGGCCGGACGCGGATGCAGTTCAGGATCGACTTCCAGAACGACCGCCGCTCCGTCGCCCGGCTTGGCAGCAATCTCCAATTTGGCACCGGAGATCCGCTGAACGTAGGCCGCCAGTTCCTCGGCCGCCCGGCGCATTTCCCGCGGCGCGTCGTCGGTCACGACCACGACCGCCCGAGCCGTGCCTTCCCGGGTCAGTTCGATGAACGGCGGCCTGGCCGGCGGATACAGCGGCGAGGCAGCGGGCAAGGGGCCGGACGCGGCCGCCAAACCCAGCACAACGAGCCCCAAAAACAACGTGGACTTCCACATGGGACGACCTCCTGGTGAAGTGCGTTCAGACGTACCGAATTCATGCCAAGGGTTCAGCCCGTTGGCCGTTAGTTCATGCAGTCTCGCTGTCGGTGCTGGGGTCAGGCTTACAGAATTCAATTCTGGCCGAGCAGAGTCGTACCATCGGGTTGGCGCCACAATCGGCCAAAATTGAATTCTGTAAGCCTGACCCCATTCCCTTTTCGCGTCGCCGTGCCATCATCGACGGCGATTTTCCGTGGCAGTTTGGCGACCGGTACTACTTCTCGCGCAGCATGAACACGCGATCCACGTACACCGCCTCTACTTCCGCCGGTTCCCGGACGACCGGCGCCGCCCAAGCATACGCCAGACTGCCCAGCGGATGAACGCCCAAGTCGATCAACCGGTATTCTTTGCCCCGGATCTGGGCCACCGGAATGGACTTGGAAACGATACTCCGGCGTTCGGCGTCGTCATACACGCCGACCGTCATCGCCGTGCCTTCGTCGGTGTTGGCGTCGCAACGCACCTGCAGGCACACCCGCCAGCGGCTGCCGTCGGTCACGCCGTAGTCGCCCAGCGGATAGCTGTGACAGGCCCAGATGTGGTGCGTGTTGGGCATCCGCCGGGTGAAGCCGTTGGAGGCGGCCTCGTCCTTCTCGATGCGGTACGAGTTCGCTTCGGTCCGCGGGATATAGTCGGCCTCCTGCAGATCGAGCCAATCTTCCTGTGCCCGGCCCCGGCATGGTTCGGGCGGCTCCGCGGGCGGAATCCGCTTTCTCAAGAAAAACGGAAACTCGCTGCCAAAGTCGGCCGGCATGCGGTGTCCCTGCCGGTACTCGCCGACACGGTGTTTTTCCAGCAGTTCGCGAAACTCCACCAGCGCGGCCTCCGGGGCTTCGGGGCCCATGAATTCGACGCCCGTGCGGCGGGCCTCGCCGCGAAGCGTATCCCAACGCTGCAGCCAGACGTGGTCCAAAGTCAAGCGTTCGCGGCGCACCCGCTGAGCCAACACCGGATCGTCGGCCACCGCGGCGGCGGCTTGCTCGAACAGCTTCATGACGCGATTCATGTCGTTCAGCGTCAGCCAGCCGCGCGTGTCGCTCATGAAACAGCGGATCGGAATCCCCGCCCGGCATCCGGCCTCGCTCATCGCGCCGAGGATCTGCCGGACGTACGGGCCGGCCGGTCCGTAGTAGCCGTCGGTGAACTCATCGAGCAGCCGCTGCTCGTCCGCATCGGGATTCCACAACAAGTGCGCCAGATACCAAGCCCGCAGTCGCACGAAATCGCCGACGCGGCAACCGCTGTCGCCCTGCTCGAAAATGCCGATCGCGCCGTGGCGGACAAAATACCGCAAGTTCGGCGCCAGCACGTGAAAGTTCGGATGCGGCGCCAGATACTCCCGAAAGTTGGTCACGTAGTCCCAGATGTACAGTTGCGGCGAGATCCGCGACCAGGCTTCCATGTCTTCGCGAAAGGCGACGTTGGCTTCGTCCTTGCCCTCGGCCAGCGTCTCGACGAACGAGCATTCGATCGAACATAGCCGGATCACCACGTTGTGTCGCGGCCGCACGTGCAGCGGCGGCTTGCGGGTGTACTGATACGCCAGCGTTTCGATCAGAATGTCGGGGAACTCCTTCTCCACCTCTTGGGCGACCGCGTTGATAAAGTGGATCAGCGTCCCGGCGTGCGAGCCTTCGCGTTCGTCCAACGCTTGGCAAGACTCGCACTCGCAGTAGCCCTGCCAATCGTTCTGGCTGATCGAAATCATCGTGGCGCCGGGATTCGCGCGGATCCGCTCCTTTACCACCCGGACCATCTCCTCGCGCATCTCGGCGTTCGTCAGGCACAACTGGGAATACTGCTTTCGCCGCTCGCCTTTCACCAGGCTGTACCATTCCGGATGCTGGTCGAAGTACTTCTCGACCGGCAGCAGGCCGTTGATCTGATAGAACGTGTGGACCCAGCCGATCAATCCGTTCGGGCCGCCGTACTCGTCGGGAATCGAGTAGTGGTCGTGCCCGTTCAGACGCAGCCGGGCGGAAAAGACCCCCATCGTCCGCTGCTCATCTTCCGTGACCAGGGAGTGATTGGTGAAGCAGCCGTCGGACGTTTCCAGGTAACGTGTGGCGCGATCGGCGACCTTGGGGGCATAAGCGACATCAAGCGGCGGCACGCGGAGCGTCGGCTGCTTGGGAACGTGCGTCTCGCTGGCCGTCCACCAGCGGATTCCGACCGTGTCTTCCAGGAACGTATAGACCGCGTACAGCGTCCCGCGGCGCGGATGGCCCGCCAGAATCAGATCGCGGCCCACGGTCTTGATCACGACCGCGTCGGGCGACAACTTGGCGGGCTCGAATCCCGGCAGCAGTTCCCGCGTCAGGGGCCCGTCGCCCAAGACGATCCGGGGCTTGTCGTTCGCAGACTTGCCAGCGGACACGACGGGCAGCGTCGCGCCGGTGACTTGTGCCAGGTGCTCGCGCAACTCGCGGGCCGCCGTCTGTTCGACCGGCGTCGCCTCGGTCGGAATCACGATCACATACTCGCTCTGGCCGTCCCGGCTGAGCGTCAGTTCCTGGTCGGCCGAGGCCACGACCGTGGCTACCGCGACCAACAAGCTTGCGCAACAGATAACGATTCCCACTGCGAAACCTCCTTGGCGCCAACAATGAGCACCAAACAGAAAGTGAGCGCTGGATGTTCCCGTTCACGATGGCACGCTCGCGCGACAGGGGTCAGGCTTACAGAATTCAATTTTGGCCGATCGAAAGTCCAGCTATTCGAACGACCTTACTCGGCCAAAATTGAATTCTGTAAGCCTGACCCCAGCGAAGATCCACTCAAGGCTTCAACTCAAACTGCGCCTCGATCTCGACCGTGATGTTCATGGGCAGCGAGCCCATGCCCACGGCGCTGCGGGCACCTACGCCGTTATCCGGGCCAAACACCTCGGCCAGCAGCTCGCTAAAGCCGTTGATCACCGCCGGATGGTTCTCGAAATCGGGCGCGGCGTTGACCATGCCCAACGTCTTGACCAGTCGTTGGACGCGGTCCAGACTGCCCAACCCGGCCCGCAGCGTGGCGAGCATCGCCAGGCCCGTCTGCCGCGCGGCCGCATAGCCGGCTTGCTGATCCACGTCCTGCCCGACGCGGCCTTTCATCGTCGACCCGTCCGCCATCAGCGGCGCGTGTCCGGATACGTAGGCCATGTTGCCCACCACCAACACCGGCTTGTACAAGCCAGCCGGCTTCGGGGCGGGGGGAAGTTCCAAATTCAGTTGCTTCAGTTTTTCTTCGGGACTCATTGCAGGTTTCCTATCAAACGGTTACGAGACAAGGAACGCACCTTGGGCAAAGAAACCGTCCGACAGTATAGCAGACAACGCCGTCACGTTCGATGCGACTAGATGTGGCCGATCGAATCAACAGAACCGGCAACCGGAGTGGTCACTGAAGCCGGGGACTTCGACGACTTCAGCTGTGATTCGCGTCCAAAGGAGGCAGCCAGTGCAGGGGACCGAGAGGTGCAGCAACTTGCGGCGTGCGGAGCCTAGTGCCTTACCCGTTAATGACCGAACATCGGACCGAGGGGTAACAAGACTTGGCGAGGAAAGGCTCATTCGCTACGGCGTGCCCGGAGGATCATAATTCTCTGGCCGCACCCGGATCAGTTCAGGCACCTGATTCGCGCACGTATAGCGCGCCGTCGCGCAGGCCGAGACGGTGAAAACTCCGGTCGTGGCTCCAAACAGACGGCAGCAGACGCTATTGACCGGAACTGAGGCTTGCGCGCGAACACCGTAGTCGCGGCCACTTCCTCCTCTCAATTCAACCCAAGATTGACCGTTGTTGGTTTGCGACGAACTCGCGGTACATGGCAGATCCGCTTCGCCGCTGATGTGCACGACCAGTTGGCCTTCGCCCGTCGCGTCGAGCACTCCGGCGCCGCAATTACTAATTTGTGCGTTAGTATCATCGACGTACGCTCCTGTGGATTCGAACGGCAACCCAACAAACTTCACCCGAATCCGTGCTCCTGCAATGTCGTCGCCGTTCGCCTGTTGGATGTTGCCGCCACCCAAAACCGTTCCTGCGCTCGCTCCGAACCTGAACCGGTCGCCGGGCTCGAAACCGAGATCGTTGGTGCCGTCTGCAGAGAAGTTGATTTTCAGAACTGTGGGAGTGCCGTTCGTGGGCACAAAGCTGATCTGGGTGTTGGGAGCTGTGAAGCCGGGCGCGCCGACGATCGTGGTCCCTGATGGCGGAGGCAGAGTACCGAATGAAAAGCCACCAATGTCCGGCTGATCGTAGCTTCCGCCGTCTACAGCCCCCCCTGTGGTCGTATTCGACGACACCGCGGGAGGACCGCCGTTGAGATCGAAAACCAAGCCGATTCCAGAAAGATCGATTTCCACCCACTCAATCTGCAAGTTGTTAAGCACAGCATCCGCCGTGCGACGAAAGGCGATCCCCCAGCGATTGTTACCCTCCTTGAGGTTGCCCAATCCCGTGACATCAAAAAGGACCGTGCCACCACCGCAAGCCGGCTGCTCGTCCGCATCAAAAACCCAAGGAATGGTGTCCGCCGTACTTGCTCCAAAGATCAGATTGCCAGTGCCAGCCGCGTTCTGGTTTTCGAAACCGGCAGGTGGCGGGTCTAAGTAGTTGTCCGTGATTACGACCGGCGTGCCCGTCACCGTATTGGCCGCGGCGTAAGCAATCGCCACATTCCGAGCGAGTTGTGTATCGCCGCCGCCCCCGTCCCCCCATTGCTTGACCGCCGCCAGGGCTGCCGCCTCCAGGGCGTTTTCCAGTTCCACGCGAGCCCGCCAGATGTTTCCGATTTCGATGACCAAGCCCAGCAGGAGCACGAGGACGGGCAAGACCAGGATCAGCCAGAGAGCGGCCACGCCGCGGCGTTGACAGGCGCGCCGCCGTCGTGGCCGGCGAGGCGAAAGCATCTTCGTCGCGGTGTCGGCGGGGGAGCCGTCCGTTGTGGCCCAGGCTTCGCTGTGGGACGACATCCGGACCACGATTCGCGCGTGTCGCTGTATCCTCGCAGTAGCTTCTTGTTTCGGCGGGCCCATGAGTGTCTCTCTTGGCTAACGTTATTCTCGCTTTGCGCGCGTCAGGCCGTTCACAGCTCGTAGCGGAAGGTTGTCGAGGACTGGGCATAACGATTGGCAAGGTCGAATCCGAACAACGCCAAGCAGCTAGGCGCCAACTCCGTCATCGGAACAAACACAGTCACTCGCACGTAGCTCGCCAAGGCGGGAACCGGCGTCGTCGGCGGATCGCACGGACAGCCGGATGCGCTCGGCCAAGTCAACGGCGTCGCGGTGGTGACGTTATGTTCCACGATGATCTTGCACGGTGTGATCGCGGAACTGGCCAATTGACGCTGGATTGCCTCCGTAATGTAGGCTGGAACGGTGCTGCCCGACGCCGGTAACGCCGTCTGCGAAGCCGCTTCCGCTCCCACGCGGGAGGCCAACGCCAGCTGTTGCGCGTTCGAGAAGTACATCCCGAACTGGACTGCTGCCAGTAGCACAATCAGCAGAATCGGCAGAACCAGCAGGAACTCCAGCGTCACGCTGCCGCCACGGTTCGTGCGGGGTGACTCGCTCCGTCGAGCAGGCTTTCGGCACAGCTGTTGGTACGTGGTCATGACTTGCGACCCGTGGGACCGTGTACTTTCGTTAGCGCGCAGGGCTCAGCCGGCGCGGGAATTCTCCGCGACAAGTCTAGGTCAGCAATTCATGTGCCGCCGGAAGATTTGCCGGTTTTCCCGTGCCGTTTGGCTGGGCGGCGAACTATGCTAGAGGAGAATCGTCAACACTGTGGCGTCTCGGCGCGACATCGCCGTCGGCGGCATGGGAGTTGCAACCGTTCCTTGAGTTTCTAAACGCCATTGGCCTCGGCACGGACATCGACTGGTACCATGAAATCCACCCGCCCTCGCCGACAAAACCGAAACGCCTCGGTGACCCTGGAGTTCATCCTGATCCTGCCGTTCCTGGTGGTCACGCTGTTGGCGATGGTGCAGTTCAGCGTGGCACTGATCGTTCGGCAGGCGGTCACGCACGCCGCAACGGTGGCGGCGCGCGAGGCAGGCAAATACGAGGATATCCAGGAAGTGGCCCGCGTTGTCGACGCGGTGCTGCAAAGCGCTCATGGCATCGACGTGGCTACCGTGACCGTCCCGGGCGGAACGCCGCCGTTGGAGGACGAGGTCACCGCAGTCGTAGACTCGGGCGTGCGGATTGTCTTGGAGGTGGGGCAGCCGGACGCGGCGGGACGCAATGCGACGCCCTACGACTTTGGCGACACAAACGTCACCTGCAATCCTCCCGCCGCTCCCACGCTCCAATCCGACGAAGTCCGCGTCACCGTCTGCATCGACTTGGGCCGCCGCCCGATGTGCAGCTGGTTGTACAGCTTCAGCCCGGACTACGTGAACTTCAGCAACCGCTGCTTCAGCGTCAGCGCGCTGGTCAAAAAAGAGTGACGCCGCGGCTCAGAAGCTCAGCATCCGCTGGTACTGCCGCAGGCGGAATTCCAGGTCCTCGCGGGTGATTTCTTTCAGCCGTTCCAGGCTGAAATCCTCGACGTTGAAGCTGGCGACCAGGATGCCGTAGGCCATCGCCCGTTTGAGCGTCGGCGGGTCGAAGTTGTTGGCCTCGGACAAGTAGCCCATCATGCCGCCCGCAAAGCTGTCGCCGGCCCCAGTGGGATCGATCACGCGCTCGGTGGGATACGCCGGCAGCACGTACGTCTCGTGCTGCGAGAAGAACATCGCGCCGTGCTCGCCCTTCTTGATGACGACGAACTTCGGCCCCAGTTCCCGGATCCGCTGCCCGGCGCGGACCAGATTCTCGTCCCCGGTCAGCAGCATCGCTTCGCTGTCGTTCAGCACCAGGCCCTCGATGCGGCGGAACAATTGCATCAGTTCGTCGTGGTTGTTGCGAATCCACAAGTCCATCGTGTCGGCGACCACCAGTCGCGGACCGGTCAGCTGATCCAGGACCTTGAGCTGCGCCTGCGGAGAACCGTTGGCCAGAAACACGTACGGGCAGCGTTTGAAATCCTCGGGCAGCACCGGATCGAAGTCGCCCAGCACGTTCAAGTGGACCTCCAGCGTTTCCCGGTCGTTCATGTTCGTCTCGTAGCGGCCCCGCCAGCGGAACGTCTTGCCGCCCGGAACAACCTGCAAGCCCCTGGTGTCGATCCGCCGCGACCGCAGGAACAGGGTGTGCTCCTCCGGCCAGTCCTCGCCGACGACGCCCACCAGCCGGACCGAAGTGAAAAAACTGGCGGCGTAGGAGAAGTAGACGGCCGACCCGCCGAGTACATCCTCGCGAACGTCGCGGGGCGTGTGGACGCTGTCCAAAGCTACCGAACCGATCACCAACAACGGCATAACAGATTCCTTGTGAGAACTCGCTGCGGGAGTCAATCGACATTATGGCGGATTCCGCGCGGCCTGCAAGCCTGCGTCCGTCCTGGCAGAGCGCGATCAGAAGCGGAAATTCCACTCGGCTTGGCTGTACCGCGAGTCCACCAGGTCGAGCGTCCGTTGACTGGGCCAATCGGTCCAAGGCTCGAACGCAGCCCAACCTGCGATGAGCGCCTCCTGCAAAGCCGAGCGCGAGGCGGGCAGGTTGACCAGAAACTCGTCGTGCCGGCGGCCTTGGCGATAGCAAGGCTGACGCGGCGGCGTTCTCAGGCATTCCGAGACCAGCGACAACGGGAACTCGTACAGGATGGTGCCGTGGTACAGCAGGTGGGTGCGGCGGACCCGCAAGCTGTTGCCGGAGAACTTCCTGTCGTCCAGCGTCAGATCGCTCGTCCCCTGGCATTGGACTTCGGGAACCACGCGGCGGAGCGCGTCGCCGAGCGTCTTGAGCACGAAGCAGTGCGCCGCGCTGATCTGCTGCAACTGCGGCCGGAGGCGAAGACTCAACACGGCCGAATACATCAGACAGCCGGGTCCGACGACGACCGACGCGCCCCCGCTGCAGCGGCGCAAGAGGGGAATGCCGCGAGCCCGGCAGGCCGCCTCATTCACCTCCACTGCGAGCCGCGAGGCCCGGCCCAGGACGACCAGCGGACAGGGCGATTCCCAAAGCCGCAAGACTTCCCCGGATTCCCCAGCCTCGTCCGCCGTCTCCAACAACGCCTCGTCCAAGGCCAGATTCGCTTCCGGCGTGTCGAGCGTCAAATCGATCCGTTTCATCACTGCCAACTCCACTCGCGCCGCCCCCGTGGCAAAGCGACGCATGTCCAGGGACTGAGCGTCTGCTTTTGCAAACCGCCGGGCTTCTTTTCCACGCCGCTCGCCGTACACTTTAGCGGAACGTGCCCCGACTGTGCGAGACCCTTGCCGTGACTGACTTGCCGGAATCCGATCGCGTCCCACCGCCGCCCGCTCCGGCGTCCGCCGCCCCCGTCTTGCCGGAACCGTCGGCTGCCGTATCGGCTCCGGGCCCGTTTCGGCTGCTCTTCATCCCTTTGGTGCTCGTCGCCACGATGGTCCTGATTTGGGCCGTCCTGCGTTGGCCAACTCGCCCAACGGTTTCACCTCGCGACCTGGTCCGGGACCTGGCGCAACCGGGCCGAAGCCACTGGCAACAGGCGTACTCGCTGGCCGAACTGCTCCGCGATCCGGACCGCGCGGAACTGAGGCAAGACGCGGCCTTGGCCGCCGACTTGGCCGCCGCCCTGCAGGTCCAATTGGACGCTGTCCAAACAGACGCCAACCGCATCAACCTGCGAATCTTCCTGTGTCGCGCGTTGGGCGAATTCGCGATCCCGGCAGGTTTGCCGGTCCTGATCCAGGCGGCTCGTCAAGAACGTAGCCCGGCGGACGTCGCAGTCCGCCGCGCAGCGCTGGAAGCGCTCGCCGCGCGGGCTTCGCACGCGGATCCCCCCTCGCTGCAGTCGGACGACGCCGTGCTGGAAGTTCTGATCGCGGCCGCCCGAGACCGCGGACCAGCAACCAGCGACCCGGCCCCGCGAGATGCCTTGCGCGCATGTGCCGCGTTCGGTTTGGGTGTGGTCGGCAGCCAGGCGGCGCTGGCGGAATTGCGGCCGCTGTTGGACGATCCCATTCCGAACGTCCGGTACAACGCCGCCGCCGGCTTGGCTCGGCACGGCCATTCCACCGCGATCCCCGTGTTGCTGGAGATGCTCGCGCTGGACAGCCCCGAGGCGGTCTCCGAAGAAGCTTCGGCAGCGGGGCGCGCGTGGAAACAGGCTCTGGTATGGACCAACGCGCTCCGCGCAACACGCCAGTTGGCCCAGCGAAACCCCGCCGCCGACTGCCGGTCGCTGATGGCGGCCAGTGAGTTGCTGACGCGAGCCGATCTGCCCGCCGAAGTCCGCAGCCAGGCGCGCGAAACGCTGGCGACACTCCGCAAGACCTCGCCCCCGTAATCCTGGCCGCTCTAACCCACAGCACTGCAGCGTGTTTCTCTGGCAACGGTGCCAAGACTAGCTGCCCGGATTTTAGGCCACCACGCTGCTCGCCAGCGTGGAGCCATGTTCAGGACCAGCCCCCGCCCCCGCCCAATGCGTTCAGCATCTTGAACACCGCTCCACGCTGGCGAGCAGCGTGGTGGCGAAGGCAACCGATTTCGGCGGGGAGATCCCTGGTCTTGAACACCGCTCCACGCTCGCGAGCAGCGTGGTGGCGAAAGCAACCGATTTCGGCGGGGTAGATCCCTGGTCTTGAACACCGCTCCACGCTCGCGAGCAGCGTGGTGGCGCAGGGGAGACCATCCTCGCGAGGTCGTTACGGACTCCAGCCTGCGAATCGGCGAGTGTCTTGTCCTTCCGCCGGATCTTGCCGATACGGGGAAGCTATTTCAGCCACCATTGCTGGCAAGCCGTTCTGTCGGCGGCGCGACTGTAACGATTGGGCAAGGCAAATCGATTGTAGCGGGAACGACGTTTTCGGGCGCAACTGACGGCCTGGGTGACCTTTGCGGCCCGCGGGCACGCCCCGATACTGCCTCCGCAGCCCGCATCGGCTTGCCTGGTTCGGTTTCGGCTGCGTCGCCGAGCGGCCGGAACTTGAAAGATTCTGCGGAAATTCCCGATTTTACTTGACCGTTACTCGTTGCCCTCGGCAGCGGCAATGTGACAATTTTTTGGGAGCAAGGTGTTGAAAAATCCGGGCGGTTTTAGCTTACTAGATAGACAGGCTATTCAATTTGTTGGCGCAAACTCTTGGGGCGGGTGAGATCATGTTGCTTCGCACGTTATTGCTGACTTCGTTCTCGTTGTCGCTGGCGGTCACCGCCGCCGCTCAGAACTGTTGCGAACCCGCCTACCGCACCACGTACCAAACCGTCTACGAGTACCAGCCGGTAACCGCCTACCGACTCGAGTACGAGACGGTGTTCGAGGAACGTCAGGTGACGGTGCAGCGGCCGGTGTGGGAAACCGAGTATCGCGAACGGCGTTACACGGTGGCCAAGCCGGTCACGGAGACCAGCGAGCGAGAGGAACGCTTTACGGTGATGCGGCCCGTGTGGGAGGAGACCACCCGCGATTGCAGTTATGACCGGGTGCGGTACGTCTCGGAGACCGAGATGCGCGAGCAGCGCTACGTCGTGCAGCGGCCGGTCGTGGAAGAAACTTACCAAGACCAGCAGCGTGTCGTTCGCAAAACCGTCTCGGACACGGTGCTCCAGGACTACAACTACACCACCTACGATCCGGTCACGACGATGCGGACCGAGTATGTCGACCAGGGCAGCACGGTGAACAGCTACGTGTACGTGCCGGGCCGCGAGCGGAATCGTCTGCAGTGGCTGCCCGGCGCCTATGCGGCAGACCCGGTGACGGGCGTCACCTACTGGCGGCGGGCGGGCCTGTACTGGGTGCCGTCCGCGGCCACGGGAACGTACGCCGTCCAACAGCAGTACGTGCCGAACGTGGTGGCGGTCCAGCGGCCGGAGACGTCGTACGTGGCGCGCGTCGTCACGGAGAAACGGCCGGTCCAGGTCACGCGTTACGTGGATGAGGTCGTGACCGAGAAGGTGCCGGTCAAGGTCTGCCGGATGGAGCAGACCGAGGAGGTCCGCCAGATCCCCGTCACCGTCCAGAAGCCGGTCGTCGAACGGATCAACTACAAAATTCCGGTCAAGACGTGCCGCTGGGTCGAACAGGAGATGGTCCGCAAGGTCCCCGTGACGACGCAGCGGATCGTGTACGAGGAGCGTGCGGAGCAGGTTCCGGTGCAGGTCTGCAAGTGGGTCACGGAGAACCAGACTGTGCGAGAGCCGCGCACGGTTGCCGCTTGGAAGCCGTACGAAGCCCAGCAGTGCGTCCCGCGGACGGTCGTCATGCGCGTGCCGCTGGATCCCTGCTACTCCGAATTGCCCACCACAACCTACTACTACCCCGCGCCGCCAGCGCCCGCCGCCGCACCGCCTCCGGCTCCTTCCAGCGGCAGCCCCACGACGCGGCAACGCGTTCCGGTGGAAGCGGAGGAACCTTCGCCGGAAGCGGCCGAACGGTCGCTGCTGGAGGAGGAGAGTGAGCCAAAAGCGAAGACACAGGCCGAGGAGCCCAAGCCGTTGGCCGAGCCATCGAAGGCTGCCGCGGCGCCCCCGGAACAGGCCGAACCGGAACAGGCGGCTCAGGAACCGGCGGAACCGCCCGCCGCCCAGGCCGACAAGCCGACGGCCGAACCCAGGGATTCGGATCCTACCGGAACGCCGGTTCTGCGGCTGGAAGATCTGAAGCTGTCGCCGCCAGCGCCCGAAAACACCGAAGCGACAACGCCGCCGACCGCCGCAAAGTCACTGTGACGCCAACCCTGCCCGTCGCGGACAGAAAAGGATCTCTCACGCGCCGGGTTGTGTGCCGCCGGAACCGAAGGCTGGCACAGACGGGCTTTTCGCACCTTTTACCCGTAGTTTATGAATCCACGGTTCGGGTGCCGGGGTCAGGCTTACAGATTTGGTCGAGCAGCGCCGCACCCTATGGCGAGCGCCACGATCGACCAAAATTGAATTCTGTAAGCCTGACCCCAGTTCGCCATGATCGCCCCGCCGCGGGCGCCGCAGGGCAGCGTCAGCGGTGCGTCCAATAGTCAAAGACCAGCACCTTGTCCAGGCACGGGCCGACCAGCTTGCCGAATTCCTGATGGGCCGGGTGCGGGAGGTAGGCGGCGCGGCCGGCCTCGTTGCGAAACGTGACCACAAAGCCGTGCGTAAAGCCCGCGGATTTGCCCTCGATGCTCACGTCCGTGCCGTACTCGAAATCGGCAATGACGTCGATCTTGCCGGGCAGTGCGGCAAAGGCGTCCACGACGGCCTGAATCTGTTCGGCCGGAGTCCCGTCCTTGAACTTGAACAACACGACGTGGCGGAGCAGCTTCTCCGCGCCGCCGGGGGCGACGCCCAGCGCTTCCAGGACACTGTCGGCGACGAAGCGATTCCCGGCGTCGTTCAAATGGACGCCGTCGGTGGTCAGGACGCTTTTTTCCAGGTTGGCCTTGTTGAGTTCTGTCAAGCGGGCGAGGAACTTCTGCCGCAGATCGAGCATGCCGGCCCCCGTCTGCTTCGCCACGGAGCGGCTGATGGCCGAGTACTCGTCCAGCATCTTGTCGAACTGATTCGTGCCGTCGGTCTTCTCGCCGATGACGCTGGGGGTACACAGAATGACGCGGGCAGATGCGTCCTGGCACCGTTTGATCAGATCCACCAGCCCCTTCTCGAAGTCCTCCTTGGTGGTGCCCACATTGCGATTCCAGTGCCAGACGTCATTGATGCCGATGTAGATCAGCACGATCGTCGGCTTCTTGTCCAATACGTCGCGTTGCAGCCGCTTCTGGCAATCGGGCACCTTGTGACCGCTGATGCCCGCTCCGACGATCTCGATGCCCAGGTCCGGATGCTGCTTGGCGAGGGCCTGGCCCACGAGCGTCACATAACCTTTTTCCCGCACCCCGCCGGCGGTGATCGAGTCGCCCAGGAACACGATGCGATCGCCCTTCTGCAGTTGCGGGCCGGCGGCCGGCGCAGAGGACGCAGCGTTCGCCGTCAGGGCGGCGGCCACGAGCGCCACGAGCAAGAGAACCGTGCGAGGAATTCGGTGCAAGCGTTTCATCGGTGTCGTCTCCATAAAAAATCGGAACAGGAATCGAGTGAATGCCCGCAGTTGTTTGCTGCGGCATGTCCAGCAACCAACGTCCCAAAAACGACAGCGACCGGCAAGAGGGCACGCGCGGCAGGCGACGCGCGGCGGCACGGGCGGCGTGCTCTCCCCCCCGGTTCCTCGGCTGCGCCCGCCAAGTCGCTTCGCCATTGACGGCACACCCCGTGCCGCCTACGATTCCGGCCTGAGAGAGGAATCCGCCAACGCCGGTCGCCGAACCGCCGGGGGCAGGCTGAAAGACTTCAGGTTTCCTTGTTTCCACCGTCACCATGCGTCGCCTGCTGAAGATTGCCCTTGGGCTCGGCCTGACTGCCGCGGTGCTGTTCGCCGCCGCCGCGCTCGTGCTGTACCGCGGAACACAGCACGTTCCGGAATTCTATGCACAGACGTTGACGGCTTCGTTTCCGGCAGCCCAGCAGACCCAAGTCGGCGACGACTTCGAACGGCAGGCCTTGGAACTGCACAACCGCTCGACCAAGCCCGGCCGCTGGCAAGCGGAGTTCACCGACGAGCAGATCAACGCCTGGCTGGCGACGATCCTGCCTCGGAATCATCCCCGGTCCCTGCCGGCCGAGATTCACGATCCGCGGATCAAGATCGCGGACCAGGAAGTGCAGATCGCGTGGCGGTACCAGAGCGGTCGATTTCAGACCGTGATGTCGTTTTCCAGCCGGGTTTATCTGACCGACAAGCCGAACCAGTTGGCGTTGCGGTTGCACGGCGTGCGGGCGGGGTGGGTGCCGCTGCCGTTGGACCGGTTGCTGCAGCGGGTCAGCGAGGCGGCCCGGCAGAACGGGGTGGACTTGTTGTGGAGCCAGGAAGACGGGGACCCGGTGGCCGTGATCCAGGTGCCCACCAGGCTCGAACGCTATCCCGGCCGCGAGATCCACTTGGAGACCTTGGAGTTGCAACCCGGCAGGCTGCGTCTGGCCGGCAGCACAAAACGCCGCGTCGGCGGAAGGTAGACGGCGGAAACGGCTGAGTGCCGCACCGGGACGGGGCGAGGGCACGGCCGAACCGGCTTCAACTCGCCGGCCGCAAGACGAACTGCCAACACGTCGCCGTCGCGTCGGCGCGCGTCAACGTGGCGCGGCCAAACACCTGATATCCCTGCAGCCGAACGACGATTTCGCGGGCCGTCGCGCGCTCCCACTGGACCGTGCCCGCGTCCCAGCGGTGAACTGCGCCGCGGTCGCGGGAGACGGGTCCTTCGTAGTCCAGGTAGGCGGTGCGGTGGTCGGGCAGCGCCTCCGCGACGATCGGCCGCTCGGCGGCGGGCGGCTCGGCCAGGGCCCAGGTCCGCAGCACTTGGCCCGCTTCCAGCATCAAATCCCAGTGCGGTGGCAACTCGCTGCCGCCCGGCGGGTCGTGCCGCAGAATCACAAAGCGGGGCATACGGTTCACCCGGAGACGTTGACCGTCGTATCTTCCTCGGCTTCGGCCGGCGACGACGAGCGGAAGCTGTCCACGCGCACCTTGAGGATGTGCTTGCCGATCCGCGCGCCTTTGACTTCGATGAAGAACGGGTTGAGCATCTCGCCGGGGCGCATCTCTTTCACCGGTTCGGCTTCCACGGTCCGCCCGTCGGGGCTGATCGCCCGGGCGCTGACGGGCCCGCGCAGGTTGACGAACTCCAGGCCCGGCGGCAGCAGCACCGTCAGCACGACGTTCTTGTCTCCGACGTTGCGGCCGTTTTCGACGGCCACGATATAGGTCGTGGTCCCGTTGACGGAGATGGGATCCTGGCGGTCGGCGATGGACACTTTCAACTCGCCGACGATCTTTTCGGGCGGCGTTTCGCGGGGCGGTTCGATCCGGGGCGGCGGCTCCTTGGGCCCCGCGGGCTTCGGCGCCGCGGGCTGGACGACGAGTTTGACTTCCTTGACCGCGCGGACGTTTTCGCCCGTCTCCACAAACACCCGGCACCAGCTGGAAGCCGAATCCTTGACGCACTCCAATTCGGCCTGGCGAGTCACCGTTTCGCCGGGCATCAGCCGCGGCGTCAACCACAGCAGTTCGCCGCGGGTCAGGGCTTGCGCGTCGTAACCCGTGCTGGCCCGCCGCGGGTACAGGCTGCGGTCGTGGAAGCCCACGACGCGCACGTTGGTCAGCGGCACGTTGCCGGTGTTGGTGGCTTGCAGCGTGAACGTCACCCGTTCGCCGATCTTGGCTTGAGCCGGGCCTTCGATCGCCGCTTCGACCGCCGGCTTGGGCTCCGGCCTGGGCGGCTCGGCCGCGGTCACGCAGCCGCTGGCCGTCGCGGAATGGCCGCCCTCGGCGACAGCCTCCACCGTGTGGCACCAGCGGCCGGCTTGCGTGACGATCAGCGCAACGGCGATCTTGCGAGTGGATCCTGCCGGCACGGTCTCGCCCAGCGAACGCTCGATCAGGCTGCCCCGCTCCGTCGGATGCTCCAGCCCGGCGGGCAGCCGGTCGCGGATAACCACGCCCTTCAGCGGCTCGGTCCCCGTATTGGTCAGCTCGATCTCGAACCTGACCTGCTGGTCCACCTGGGCGGTTTCCGGTCCGCTCATCGTCAGACGGAGCGTCGAGGAAAAGACGCGGGTCGCCACGCAGGCTTCCGCGGTGGCTTTCTGGCCGGCGGCCGGTTCGCCGCTGTCCGCGCGGACGCAGAAACGGACGGACGCGTTCCGATCGGCGCGGAGGTGTATCGTCAGCTGACGCATGGCCTTGGGCGGCAGATCATTCAGATCCCAGCGCAGCGTATTGCCTAAGACCTGGGCCGGCGGATCGCTGCTGAGGAAGGTCATGTTGGCCGGCACCGTCGCGCTGGCGATCAACCGCCGGGCGACGATGTCGCCCGCATTGCTGACTTCCGCGCGGTAGGTGACGGTCGAGCCGGCCCCGGCCGACTCGGGACCGTACAGCGTGACCTTGGGATCGGGAGCGCTCCACGTCACGCTGGTATAGCCCTGGCCGACGACCATCGGCGGCAATTCGTCGTTGGGCAGCGAGGGCCGCACGATGCTGATCCGCACTTGCGTGCTGCTGCTCTTGCGGGCCGGCACCAGGTTGATGCTGGCGACGCCGTTGTCGTCGGTCTTGACATCCACGGCCGCCTGTTTGTTGGGGCCGAACGAGGTGACGTTGGGATCCAGGATCTCGTACCGCACGATCCAGCCTGCCAGCGGTTTTCCCGAACGGCGGCGGACGGTGGTGGAAAGCGCGTGCGGCTGGGCGGCCAGCACCACGGCGGGCGAAGGCAGAAGCCATTGCACGTCCACCCAGTAGATCGTCGAGGTCTGCCGGCGCTGGTCCCAAATCTCGGCCTCCGGCGCCACGACACCGACGAAACTGGCGCCTTCCGTGGGCGACGTGATCGTCACCCAGCTTTGGCCGCGCTGGACGGACACGTCGTCCGCCGGATTAGGCGTTCCGCGGGACAGCATTTTCGTCTGCGTGAGGGAGCGTGTGACGGCGTAGCTGCCGTCGCGCTTGCTGGACGCCTGACGGAATAAAGCCTTCAAGCACGGCCGCTCCTCGCCGGCTTCGACGATATGGCCGACGCTGTCCGGCGTCAGCGACCATTCCAGCGGCTGACGGGGGATGTAATCACCTTTGGCGTCCGCCAGTCCGGACAGAATGACGACTTCGCTGCCGACCGGCGCCATCATGACCGCGGGGGCCAGCACGAGCCGGCCTAGCTTTTCCCGGTGCAACCCCGCGCATACCGGGGCCGGAGCGGGGACTGCGGGCGCGGCGGGAACCGCGCTGCAAGACGGCGCCGGAGCAGGACCGCACAAAGGCTCCGCCGCGCCGCACGCGGGCGGAAGGGGCGAAGGGGATGTCTCGGAAGGCGGGCAAGGCGGCACCGGCGGAGGCGCTGTGAAAGCGGGCTCCGGAACGTACGGAATCGCCTGCGGGGCAACGAATTCGGTATAGTTGCCGTGCGGCAAAAAGATCCGCTCGCCGCTCGGGTCAATTCTGGGCAGCCTCAGCGGCGCACAGCCGGCCAACATCGTCGCCACAGCGACGATGGACACCAGCGGCAGGCACCTGCTCTTGCTCCACCCGTTCATGACCGCAACTCTTCCCAAACGGCACGGTTTGTCTACGCTTACCTGCGGAAACGTACCATGTAGTTTGGCCGCGCGTTGCCGATTCGCATCGTGGCGAGTTGCCAAAAAGCAACTTGCGCTGTGAGAGCCTGACGATGGTGCGGAGAATAACGGCGGAATCCGGATGCAGTCGCCCGGATCGGCAAAGGACGCGGGGCGTGTTCCAGACAGCGCAACGGGACGGCCTGCGGCTGAACGGCGCGCCCCAAGCCTACTCCTGATCCATCATCGACGTCGGCACGCCGTGGCCGGGCGTGTTGGCGTAGATCAGCCAGTAGGCGACGGGGATCACGAACAGCGTGAACAACGTCGAGGCGAACAGGCCGAAAATCAAGGACCAGGCCAGGCCCGAAAAGATCGGGTCGATGATGATCGGAACCGCGCCCAACATCGCGGACGTCGCGGTCAGCAGGATCGGACGCAACCGGACCACGCGGCTTTCCATGATCGCATCAAACAACGAGCGGCCATGGGCCAGCGACAGGTGAATGAAGTCCACCAGGATGATGGCGTCGCGGGTCACGATGCCGGCCAGGGCGATCATGCCGATCATGCCGGTGGCGGTGAAGTACACGGGATCGGCAAACCCGCCGACGTTCTGGGCGGACAGGGCGTTCAACAGCCAGAACCCGGGCATGACGCCCAGGACCGTCAGCGGGATGGCCAGCATGACGACCACGGGGATGGCGAACGAGCCGGTTTGGGCGACCAGCAGGATGTAAATCGCAATCATCGCCGCGCCGAACGCCAGTCCGAGGTCGCGAAACACGTCGAGCGTAATCTTCCATTCGCCTTCGCCGGCAAAGTCCACGACGAAACCGGCCGGCACGCCCCAGCCGATGCCGCTGCCGTTGGCCAAAAACGTGCGCTGCTCGACGGCACGCGGCATCGCTTCGGCGACCCAGCCGCCGGGGGCCGCCTGCACGCCCGCCTCCGCCGCCGTCTGCGTCCGGTCGGCCAACACGTCCACCACCACGTCGGCCGGCGGCCGCCCCGCGGTCTCGGCGAACACGTAGGCCACGCGGTGCAGATTCTTGTGGTAAATCATCTGATCGACCCGGCTCGTTTCCCACGTTCCCAACTCGGCCAACGGAACCAGTTGCCCGGTTTCCCCTTTGACCTGGACCTTGGCCAGATCCGCAACGCTGGTCCGCCGGTCGACGGGCAATTGCAACTCGATCTGCAGCGGGTTGCGTTCCGTGTCGCTGCGGATTGTGCCCACCGCTGCCCCGCCCAACACGGCCTGCAGCGTGCGGGCGACCTGGTCCGTGGACACGCCGTTCAGAGCGGCCTTTTCCTTGTCGGTGACGAACACGAGCTTGCGTTGCGGCGCTTCCCGCGAGTCGTCCACGTCGACGACGCCCGGCTCCAGCGTCAGCCGGGTCCGCACGGTATCGGCGGCAGACAGCAAGTCTTCATACCGATGATCCAACTGGCCGTACACTTCGGCCACGATGCTGGCGATCACCGGCGGGCCCGGCGGCGTCTCCACCAGCTTCATGCGGGCCTGATGGCGATCCACGATCGCCTGCAACTCGTTGCGCATCCGCAAGCCGACGGCGTGACTTTGCATCTGGCGGTTCTTCTTGCCCGCCAGGTTGATGCGGACTTCCGCCTGATGGTCGCCGGCACGGAGATAGTAATGCCGCACCAAGCCGTTGAAGTCCATGGGCGAGGCGACGCCAACGTAGCTGGTAAAGTCGGTGACTTCGGGCACGTGGCCCAGATACGCTTCGATCTCCCGGACTGCCGCGTCGGAACGCTCCAGGGTCGTGCCCTCGTCGAAATCCAGGACCAGCAGCAATTCGTTCTTGTTGTCGAACGGCAGCATCTTCAGCGGCACGCTGCGCACGGCGGCCAGGCCCATCGCGCCGACCGTCAACAGGGCGACCACCAGCAGGAAACCCCAGGCGACCAGCCGCGAGTGCAACAGCGGCGCCATCAGCGGATAAAAGAACCGGTACAACCGCGTTTGCCGCAACGCCTCCAGGTCCTGCTCTTCATGGGCGGCGTGGGCCGCGTGCTCGGCAGCTCCTGCTCCGTAGACGCGTTTCAGCACGTGATAGGCCAGCCAGGGCGTGATGGTAAAGGCCACCAGCATCGACATCATCATCGTCACGGGCACGTTCAGGGCCATCGGCCGCATGTACGGCCCCATCATTCCGGTGATGAAGAACATCGGCAAAAAGCTGACGATCACCGCCAGGGTGGCCGTGATCAGCGGCGGACGGATCTCCGCGACGGCCTCCAAGACGATGCGGCGAGTGGCCTTCTTGCGGAGCACGAAATGCCGGGCGATATTCTCCACATCCACAATCGGATCGTCCACCAGCAGGCCCAGGGACAGGATCAGGGCAAACAGCGTGACGCGATTGATGGTAAATCCCAGCATCAGGTTGACGACCAGGGTCAGCCCGAACACGACCGGAACCGCGACGGCCACAATCAGCGCCTCGCGCCAGCCCAGGCCGAAGGTCAGCAGGACAACGACGATCAAGACGGCCACGATCAGGCCCTCGACCAACTCGTTGACCTTCTCGTTGGCGGTCAAGCCGTAGTTGCGGGTCACGACCAACTGCATGTCGGCCGGCACGAATTCTTGCCGCAGTTCTTCCGCCTCGCGGAGGACCGCGTTGGCGACCCAGACGGCGTTGGCGCCTTTTTTCTTGGCAATGGCGATGGTGACAGCGGGCTGGGAAGTGGCGGGCGGCGCGCGCCCCGTTGGGTCGCGGTTAAACGAAAGGGCGGGGTGGGCGTTGGTTTCGGCGGCGTGGGCTTCGCCCAGCAGCGTGCTGGGAAAGTACTCGTGATGCGTGAACCCGCGGGCCGGCCCCCAGCCGTGACGGACGTAGGCGGCCACTTCCTCCGGACCGTCTTCCACGTCCGCAACGTCCTTCAGGAACACCGGGTGGCCGTCGAACACGCCGACGACCAGGTCGCTCAACTGCCGCGCCGCGTCGAACGGTTGGCCCGCCTCGACGCGGATCACCTGGTCTCCACTGCGGAAATCGCCGGAGGTCAGCCGCACGTTGGACGCCTGGATGGCCCGCTGCAGTTCCAGCGGCGAGACCTGATACGCCGCCATCCGGTCGGGGTCCAGCAACACACGCACCACCCGCGGACGGCCGCCCACGACGTAAGCCCGCGAGACGTTCTCGACGCTGGCCAGACGTTGCGTCAACTCCTCGGCCGTCCGCCGCAACGTCATGTCGTCCGCCGTGCCGCTGGTCAGCGTCAACGTCACCATCGGCACGTCGTCAATCTCGACCGGCTTGACCACCCAGCCGGTGACGCCGGGCGGGACGATGTCCATGTTCTCGTCCAGCTTCTTGTACAGCTTGACCAGGCTCCGCTCGCGGTCCTCGCCGACGTAGTAGCGAACCGTGATGATCGCCTGATCCGCCCGGCTCATCGAATACACGTACTCGACGCCGTCGATCTGGTAGAGGATCTTTTCCAGCGGCGTCGTCACCAACTGCTCGACTTCCTCCGCCGCGCGGCCGGGAAACTGGACGTACACGTCGGCCAAAGGCACGACGATCTGCGGATCCTCTTCGCGCGGGGTCAAGCCGAGGGCGGCCAAGCCGACGACCGTCGCCAGCAAGATCAGGATCAGGGAGAGGTTCGACTCCAGGAAGGCCCTCACGATTTTGTTCGTGAAGTGCTGGTCGTGAGCGAGAGAATTGCCGGGATTCTCGGTCATGGGTTAGGCAGCCTCCGACGCTGGTGACGCCAGGACTTGCTCGCCCTCGCGCAATCCGGACAGGATCTCCACGTCGCCGTCAAGCTTACGTCCCGTGCGGACTGCCCGCCGGCTGACGCGGCCGTCTTCCACCACTTCGACGAGTTCCAGTTGGCCGACGAGGCGGACGGACTTCTGGGGAACGACCAGAATCTCTTCTTCCGCCAGGGGAATCAGAATCCGCCCGAACATGCCGGTGTAGATCCCCGCAGGACAAGGCCCCGTGACTTTCACCTGAAAGGCACGGCTGGCGGCCTGCGCCTCCGGCACGATTTCGCTGATCGTGCCGCTGCATTGCTTGTTCAATCCCTGCACCAGCACGTCGATGTCCTGGCCCGTCTGCAGCTGCAGGGCCAGGGACTCGCGGACGCTGGCCACCAATTGCATCCGCTTGGGATCGAAGATGGTCACCAGGATTTGACCTGGCGTTACGGTGTCGCCCACGTCGACGTGTTTGTCGATCACGACGCCGTCCATCGGCGCCCGGACGGTCGCCCACTCGAGCGTCGCCTGGATCTCCTTGACGCCTTCCTGGGCCCGCTGCCATTCCGCCTCCGCCTTGCGCATCGCTGTCAACGTTCGCTCGTACTCTTGTTGGCTGATCGCACGATCCTTGGCCAGCGGCGCGTTCCGTTTTTCTTCGGCGGCGGCTTGCTCGTGCGCCGCCGCGGCGGCCCGCACGGCGGCCTGAGCCTGCTGCAGTTTGGCCTGCAGGTCGGTGGCGTCCAGTCGCACCAGGACGTCGTTCTGCTTGACGCCCTGGCCCGCCTTTAGATTCACTTCAACGACTCGGGCCAGCAGTTTCGAGCCCACGCTGGTCTCGTGAACCGCCCGGATGCTGCCCACGGCCGATTCGTACAGTGGCAGCTTGCGGACCCGCACGGGAACGACCTCGCCGTCGACTTCCGCAGCCTGGACCGGCGCGGCAAGGGCTTCGACCGGCACCTTCGGTTCAAACTTGCCCGCCAGCCATAGCATCAGCAGCACCACGCCGGCGGCAAAGACCAGCATCGCGGTCAGGCGGCCCAGCGAGCGTGCCCAGACTGCCAACACGTCACGTCGTCGCGTCATCGTTCGCTTCCCTCGTTTGGAGACGATGTCGAACTCGGCTCTTCCAAGCGGGCGCCGGCCGGTACGGTCACCCAGAACCAGCCTCGCAACTCGCCCGTTTCAAATCCCGTCGCTTGATCTTTCGGATAATGCGCTTTCAACGCACTTTGAATCTCCGGCGAGATTTGATCCCGAACCCCGTGGCACAGGCGGCATTCCGCTTTCAGCCGGATCGGCAGGAGCGCCCCCAGTCGCCCGTCAGCGAGCGTCAGGAAGCGTGGCTCGTCAGGGCGGGATGCGACCAGCGAGCGAGCCCACTCGGGCGGCACATTCTTCTCGTTTCGCAGCCGGAACGACGTCCGGCCGATGGCGACCCCAAACTGCGCCCCGGTCTCGGCAGCAATCTGCGGGGCCTGCTCCCGGCACACATCGATCGCAGCAACCGGCCCCGCAGCCTGCAAGACTTCCTTGAGCTTGCCGCTCAACCGCCTAAACATCGCGTCGCGGGCAGCGAAGGCCACCTGCCGCTCGTCGCGCTGAACCGCGTCCGCCGGCGCAGCAACAGCCACCGGCGGCTCGCTTGGCGACGCTGCCGGACGGCATCCCGCCGTCCAGCCGCACACGGCGACCAACACCAGACTCCAAGTTCGTGCCATGAGCTACTTCTCAGTCGATGCGTCCGAGAGGGGTTCCTTGACGCCCTTCACTCCGTCCTGTTCTACGGCCGAACTCGGCCGACAAGCAGGACTCATTCACGTCGAGACACCGAACCGAGGCAAGATCCAGGCCTGCAAGGCGAACCAAGCGACGATGAACCCGATAGCAAAGAGGATTTCCATGTTTGAGGACCCTTGTTTTTCCGCAGTCATGATTTCTTCAAGCCTTGATTCAAAGGAGGCGGCGCGTCAGCGTCCCCGCCGGCCGCCGGACGGGCAACGCCTCCAGGACATTGCGTGGACATCGGACACGACTGGCAACCGTTCGCAGAGGCCGCCGGACACGCCTTGCACGCCGCATCGGAAATCGCCTTCGGACACGACTGGCAGCCCGCATTCACCGCCCCAGCCGCCAGCGGACAAGACTGGCAGTTGGTTCCAGCCTGCGCCGCGGAGGGGCACGTCGCACGCCCGGCACCCGTGCCAGCGGGACAGGTCTTTCCCGCCGGGCAGCCGGCTGCGTTCGGACAACTTCCGCACGCGGAACTCGTCGCCACAGCGCCGGGACAGGCTGCGCACGCGGTCTTGAGGGCGACCGTCGAAACGCCCGGCTCGTCCGCCGATCTGGCCGCTGCCGCCGCCTTCGCCGCCGGCACCGCATGGTCTCGGCGCGCTTCCGCAAAGCCGTTCTTCACGAAGCCGTCCACGGCTGCCGCGTGAGCCTGGATCAGTTTCGCGACGTACGGGTCCTGGGACCTTTCGACGACCTTTACACCCTGCTTCGTCTTCTCGACCGTCATCTCGATCTGGCCAGCGTGCCGGAAGATCTCGGCAAACAACGGATCCCGGACGCGGATTGGCCGAACCTCCAAAATCCTCCGATGCATGGCCTCCACGTGCTCCTGGATCTTGGCGGCGATCTCCGGCGAGTCGGATTCAGTCAGCGTCTCCACCCCGTCGGCGCGCTGAGTGACCCTTCGGCGGATTTGCTCGTGGTTTGCCAGCAGAAACTGAAAGACGTCGCGATCCACCGCGAACTGAGGATCGCCGCCTTGGCCACGCCCGCCCGGTCCCCGCCCGAAAGGCGGTCCAAATTGGGCCCACGCCTGTGCGGTCATCATCGTTCCCAGTGCGATTGCGATCCAGGCTACCGCCTGACGCCGTCGAGCAGCCATCATTACTTATCTCCCACTTGCCAAGGAGGTGACGAACCGAGAGCGAGTACCTGACGAAAGCCCGCTTGACGAAAGCGGGCTACAACCCCAACTCTGCTCCGCGCTCCACTCATAGACCCGCCATGATAACACAGGTTACAGCAGAGTGTACCTGCTGGACAAGCAGAGTCCCAACCCCAAAACTCACCTGGGCCAGGAACAGATTCTGATCGCGGCAACTCGGACAAACGGCGGATGCCGGAGACGAAGGGGGCTTCGCACTGCAGCGCGTCTCGGCACGAACGGATCATGGCGCGCCGACGGGTGGGGCGGGCCGACGGGTGGATGCCCTCGACCGCGAGGCTCAGTACTGCAGCAGCGGACCGACGTTGCTGGGGGCGACCACGGAGTCGCCTTCATCCAGTCCCGCTTCCACGTATCCGTAACGGTTCCGGAAAAGGTCGTCGCCAATGGCGTCGTTGCGGGGACTGGGCAAGAACTCGACGTGCAGGTCTTCAAACAGCACATTCTGCCCCCGACCGCCGTGATTGCCGCTCTGACGCCCAGCCAGGTGCAGACTGGGCGCATCCGCCAACAAGGCAAAATGCTGACGCAGACGATTCCGCGGTGTGACGTAGCCGTCGCCGCCGAGGCTTCCCAGAGTGTAGCCGTAGCTGCCGCCAATCAGGCGTTGCAGCGTTTGCAGTCGCAAGCCATCGGCTTGATCCAATTCCGCCAGGAACGGAATGCGGAATTCACTCCCGCGGGCCGCCAATTCCGACCCGGGGCACAAGACAATTCGAGGGTTGTCCAGATACTGAGATTCAAACAACAGAGGCGCGTAAATCCCCGCAACTGCCCGATTGCCGCTGACGGGAATGCGCGGGAAGAAGCCGTCGTGCTGCTCGCTGTAGCTCGCCAAGGCGATTCCCAGCTGGCGCAGATTCTCTTGGCAATAGGCGACCTGGGCCAGATAGCGACTGCGGGCCATCGCCGGGAAAAAGATCAGGGAGATGGCCAGGAGAATCCCGGCCACCACGATCATGTCGGCGGCCGACCAGCCGTGGGCCGGAACGCAGGCTTCGCGAGCACCGAACCGACCCTGCCAGCGTCCGGAACGGCGCGGAAGCGGCGACTGGGGAACGCCGACCGCATGCTGCTCGGCATAACCTTCCACTAATTCACAGGTCAGCTCCGCCAATCCCGCGGGCGGCTCGTAGTCGCGGTTTGTCGCATCCAGGGGGCGTAGATCGCGGCGCAGCGATTCCAGTTCCTGTCGCAACTGAGGGTCTTTCTGCAACGATTCAAAGACCCGCCGTCTTTCCGCCTCGTCGAGGGCGTTGAGCAGGTAACCCAACAGGTCTTCACGCATCGCTCAGTCCAGATGGGGATGATGACGATTCCAGAACTCAGTCAGCTTTGCAATCGCCGTGTGAAGCCGGCTTCGAACGGTTCCCACGGGGATGGACAATACTTCTGCGGCTTCGCGGTACAACATGCCCTGATAGTACACCAGTTGGACCACCGAGCGCATCTGTTCGGTCAATTCGTCCATGGCCCTCTTGAGCAACTCATCCCGCTCGTCGTTCGCCACTTGGTGCGACGGGTCGGGTTCGTCACTGACCATCCGTTCCACCAGCCCGCGGCCTTCGTCCGCCTCTCGCAAGCGGCCGGGGCGGTCCAAGCTGACCGCCTGGTACCGCCGGTTGCTGCGTTTGGCGTCGATCGCCTGGTTGGTGGCAATGGCGTACAGCCAAGGCCGCACGCGCCGTTGCGAGTCGAACTGATGGCACTTCAAATGGACCTGCAGGAACACCGCCTGAAATGCGTCCTCGGCTGCCTCGACGCTGCCTAGATATCGCCGCAGGTAGCAATATAATTCGCTTTCATAGCGCCGCACCAATTCCGCAAACAGGTCCCGACATCCGGTCTCGCGATACTGGATCAGCAGGTCTTCGTCCGACCATTGGTCCAACTGGTCCAGCGAGCGAGGTTCCGTCCGAGTTGCTGTGGCCGCTTGTAAAGTCGCGTTCATTAGTTCTACGTAGTCCGGAGAGAAGAGTTCAACGGAAAATCCGCTTCCACAGGATGACGACAATAGCTCGATCGTAACACAAACCGAGGGTCCCTGCCAAGGATTTGCCGCCAGCTGCTTGAAGAAACCCGTGGTTCGACTCGCCGCCCGGCATCCGCCCCCAGTCCCCTCCAGGATGCAAGATCCGTGCCGCAGACAAAATCCTCACCATCTCGAACCGCTTCCTGGGCCGCCCCCGGCGACATTAACGCCTTTTTTGGCTTAATGTTAGACAATTTTGCCAACTTGCTCTTGACAGTCGGTCTGCTAGCGGTTGCGTTTGAATTTCCTACAAGTTTTGCCATTCAGCACATGATTCCGGGAACGGCCATCGGAGTCCTGGTGGGCGACCTGATGTACTTCTGGATGGCCCTGCGACTGGGCAGACGCCGCGGCCGCATGGACGTGACCGCGATGCCGCTGGGACTGGATACGCCCAGCGCGTTCGGGATGGTGTTCTTTGTCCTCGGCCCGGCGTTCCTGCACGCCAAGGAGACGGCGGCCAGCGTGGAAGCGGCCGCCTGCTATGCCTGGCACATCGGCATCTGCTCGATTTTCATCAGCGGCCTGTTCAAGCTTGTCTGCGCGTGCGGTTCAAGTTGGGTGCGTCGCATGATGCCGCGGGCCGGCCTGCTGGGTTCCCTGACCGCCGTTGCGCTGGTGATGATCAGCTTTCTGCCGCTGCTGGAAATCCTGCGGCAACCCGTGGTGGGATTCGTGGCCCTGGCCATCATCTTGACCACGCTTGTGGCCCGCGTGCCGCTGCCCTTCCGCCTGCCGGGCGCGTTGGGAGCGCTGTTGGTGGGCGGGGCAGTGTTCTATCTGATGCAAGCCTGGGGCGGGATGCCTCCGCCGGCGGAAGTCTTGGTCGATCCTGAACAGGCGTGGCTGCCGTCCGGTTGGCTGGCCGCGTTGCGTTTGGAGTGGCTGGCCGCGATGCGCGATGCCGTCCAGTATCTGCCGATCGTGATTCCGTTCGCGTTCGCGACGGTCATTGGCGGGATCGACTGTACGGAAAGCGCCGCCGCCGCCGGCGACGAATTCCCCACGGGTCGGGTGATCGCCGTGGAAGCCCTGGCCACGCTGGTGGCCAGTGTCTGCGGAGGCGTGATTCAGTCCACGCCGTACATCGGGCATCCGGCTTACAAGGCGATGGGCGCCCGGTCGGCCTATGTGCTGGCCACCGCCTTGTTCGTCGGCGGCGCGGGACTCATCGGCTACTTCGGCCTCCTGTACGTCGTGATCCCCAAGGCGACAGTGTATCCCATTCTGATCTTTGTCGGCCTGGAGATCACGTCACAGACCTTTCAAGCGACACCCCGACGGCACTACCCCGCCCTGGCCATCGCCTGCATTCCGGCCCTGGCCGCGTTGGCGCTGCTGTACGCCGACAAGATCTTTGGCGATGCCGCCATCGTGTCGCGCGGCTTGTCGATTGCTACGCTCAGCGATCCCGGTTTGCGTCTCGAATTCCAGACCATCCGCATGTTGGCCAACGGATTCATCGTCACGAGCCTGCTGTGGGCTTCGGCGCTCGCGGCGTTGATCGATCGTCGCTTGCGGACGGCCGCGGCCTACTGCGCGGTCGCAGCGACGGCTGCGGCGTTCGGCGTGATCCATTCGCCCTTGCCGGGCGGACGCCTGTTCCTGCCGTGGGATGCCGCGCTGCCCGCCGACGTCCGCTCGGCGACGCTGCAGTATGTCGCCGGCTACGCGGTGGTTGCGCTGCTGCTGGTGCCCTGGGACTGGTGGCAACGCACTCGCCCCAGCGACGTTCCGCCGCCGGCGTGAGACGGCGGAGCCGGCGGTCCCTCTCGAATCGCGCCGCTTGCGGTCCGGATCGCCGGAATTGCCGGGATCACCGAACAGCCCGCCCTGCTGTTCCGTCCGCCGCGCCGAGCCGGTCGCCGCTCGTGACCCGCGGCCGTTCAGGGGCGATCCGCGGGAGTGTCGTCGTTCGATGGTCCGCGGCGAGCGACGGGCGTCTGCAGAACGGCGGCGGCGTGCCGGGCGAGCACGCCGCGAAGGTCTTGTTGATAGGCGCGGAGCGTCGCCTCGCCCAGGCCCTGGAAGTCGCCGCACCGATACAGGGCGCGGGCCAGGACAATCTCGCGCAACGGCGCGCTGCGGTCCCGGCGCTGGTCCATCGGCTGCGGAAGCGGAACCACGGCCTTCAAGGCATGGCCCGCCATCCCCGGCTTGGCCAGAAGCCGCGCCAGCGGTTCGGCCGCCGCCGGGTCTCCGATCCCCTCCAGCGCCAAGGCCACGGCCCGGTGGTGCGACAAGGTGACGTTGGCGTCGAGCCACTGGAGCTTGGCCAGGATCGCCGGCAACGCCCGCCGGTCGCCGACGCAACCCAGCGCCATCAGCAGGGAATCGACGGGCGTGGGCAGGTGGGCATACTCGGCCATCTTGCCTTGAAAGATCTTCTCGTCCCAGGCGGACGTCCTTTCGAGCGCGGCGAGCAAAACGGGCAACGCTTCACGCTGGCCGAGAAAACCGAGGATTCTCGCGCAGATCAGCTGCGGTGGGCCGTCGGCGCGAGCCAAGGCTGCTTGCAGCAGGGGCAGGGCCGCGTCGCGGTGCGTCAGCACGACCGCCAGCGCGCGGCAAGCCTGCTGCCGATTCGCGTGGCCAACCAGAGCTTCAACCGCCGCGGCGACTTGCTCCTGGGGCAAGGGAAAGGAATCCCGGTGCTGCAGCACTTCTTCCGGCAGGTTGCCGATTTCGACCAGATGCGTCTGCAACGCTCGCATGTCGATCTGCCGCGTGCCGACGCCGGCGCGGCTGATCATCGCAGCCGCCACGCCCGCGGCGTAGCCTTGGTTCTGGATGTCGCGCTGCATGCGGACCATCGCCGAAGCGTCGGCGTCCATGCTCATGCCGAGGCCCGCCACAAGGATCCGGTCGAGCCCACGCGGCAGCAGGCACCGATAGGGAGTATAGCACGAACCGCCCGGCGCGGGATGATTGGCCTGGAGCGATTTCTCGTCGTGCGGAAAGAGGGCGAAATACGGATCGAGCGGATAGGCGTGGCTGTCGAAATCGCTGGCGGAGAAGACGACGCTGTCCGGATACGTGCGCCCGGCAATCTGATCCACGTAACGCAGCACGTGGTCGCCGACGATCCGCCGCCGCTCGCGCGTCTGAATCAGGGGGCCGGCGTCGTAGTCCTCGTCGCTCATTGCCATCCGCGTGCCAACCAGGGTCCGCCAGATATCGAGCATGTCCGACTCGTCGACCAGCAGATAATCGGTGTTGACGGGACGAGGCTTCAGCGGCCGCACCGGCAGGCCGGCACCCTGGATGGAAACGTCGTCGGCATTCCCGCCAAAGACAGCCTGGGCGCCGGCGGCAACGGCCACGTCGGCGTTGCCTGTGGCATCGACAACGCAGCGGGCCAAGACGACTCCGCGCCCTTCCGGAGTGGCCAGCACCACGCCGCGTACGCGGTCCCTTTCGACCACCGCGCCGCAACCGAGGACGCCCAGCCAGATGTCGCCCCCGGCGCGGCGGATCTCGCCGCGATACCACTCCATTTTGTGCTCGACATTGTGCTCGCGATCGGGAAACGGAACTTCCTTGGTAAACCCGATGAACTGTCCGTGATAGGGTTTGGTGATCGCTCCCAGCGTGCCCGTGCCGCCCAGGCCTTCCTGGTACTCCACGACCAGCGTCTTGGCGCCTTGTCGCGCGGCGCCGATGGCCGCCGGCGCCCCTGCGGTCCCACCGCCGACGACCACCACGTCGTACTCGGCCAGGACGGGCACGTCGCACGCCTGGGCCGGTACCGTTTCATGCGGCGAGTCGGTCGGACGCAAGCCGACGAGGACTTCCGTGATGTCGCCGCTGACCCGCCCGACCGGGCTGCGCGCCAAGTGCCCGGCTCGCCGCACGCCGCGAGGCGCGGGCAGCGCCCTGGCTTCGTGTGCGGCGGCCTGGCCTGCGCGGCGCGCCAGTTCCGTCAAGCCTCCGGGCCGGAGCAACCGGGCGGCGGCGGCGCGCGGGACGTCGGCACAGCCGCCCAGCACATAGAAGCGATCCAGTCCCGCGGGACGGAAGTGCTCCAGGGCCGGGGCCTGACCTTCCTTCCAGGCGGCCTCGCCGGCTCGGCACACGAGCGGATCGGGCGGCACGCAGAACAGCGACTCGGCGGCCCGAAATTGGCCTTCGACGTAGGTCCGATCGCGGGCTTCCTGCTCGGCGGCAGCCAGGGACACGAAACACCCGTCGCGGATCGGCAACTCCAACCGGTGCCGCACGGCTTCGCCCTGGCCCGCCGGTCCGGGCACGATCACGACGCGCTCGAAAACCTGCCGGCCTGCGGGCCAGGGCCGAGCGCCGGCACCAGCCAGACGCGCCACCCAGGCGCGATCGGTGGCGTCGATAATCGCCTTGGCGATGGCCGCCTGGCGTCCGGCTCGATTCGCCATGACAAGGCCCGCCGGGTGACCCTGAGCGTCGCGCAGCACGTCGGTGGCAAAGCACCCCAGCAGGTACCGCACATTGGCCGCCAGCAGCGCCTGGTCCAATTCCTTTTTGACGCGCAGGGGCGTCGTCCCCTCGTCCAGCCGCAGCGTTGCGCACAGGTCCTCGCCCAAGTACGGCCGCGGAGCGATCAGCAGGACGCTGGCCCCCTGCTCCGCCGCCGACACCGCTGCGGCGACCCCCGCGGTCGTACCGCCCACCACGACGACATCCACCTCACAGGCCAAGGGGATCGAGCGTGCGGACTCGACCACAGCGGCGCGACCGGTCTCGCCGCCGGCGCATGCCGCCGCAACCGTCACGGCCATCGCGAGCGCGACGGAGAATCGGATTAACAGACTTTTTCCCATCGGGCACTCCCAATCTCGAGTTCCTTAAAGTTGGTCGGCAGCCAGACCGCTCGCTCGTGCTTGTTGCTCATCCTGTTTACTCTGAGCGGCGGTCAACGGCGGCCAGGATTCGGGTTCCACCGCCACCGCGGCCGAGGCCAACATGGCGGTTTTGCCCCAGGCCAAGGTCCAGGTCACTAGCGTGCTGTGCCGCATGAGAGCGTCTCCGTCTTCCAGGCTCGTCCTTGCCTCGTCTTCCACACCGTACTTCGGGTTTCCTCTGGGCGTCGCTCGCCGGCGGGTTCCTCTGGCGGCAGTCTGTCCTGGTTCATTTCTCCCGCCGGGCGGGGTTCATGTCAAGCGGCGGGCAGAGCCCTTGACACCACTGCTGTCCACATCTTCGGCTAGGCTTTGGCGGCGGCAAGTCGGGCGTCGCGAATGACGCGGTAGACCGACGTGTGGCCGCCTTTCGGGTACTTTTTCTTTGGATGCGGGGGCGGGGGCTTTTTG
>Ga0209723_1001595_pt1 | contig 34415 bp, 28 predicted proteins | sample BiotimSIPDNA_2_FD_185750 | JGI IMG/M metagenome (GOLD analysis project Ga0209723, IMG submission 185750) | Anaerobic biogas reactor microbial communites from Washington, USA - Biogas_R2 time_0 SIP DNA (SPAdes) (version 2) | ecosystem: Engineered > Bioreactor > Anaerobic > Unclassified | place... | reverse complement strand
TTTCAAACCCTTAAACAGCGCTTGCCTGTTATCAATGATAACATCCGCTATACTATCCCCATTATGCTCGATACTGCTTCTGTCAAAATCGGCCCTTGGAGTGGATACAATGTCCTGGCTCAGAACCAATTTAAACTTGACCAGGAAAACAAGTATCTTCACAGTAAAACATTCAAAGTTCTAAAGAAAATAACTTTTGGTAGTGGAAGATCATGTTTCCGTTGACAAAAGCCCAAAGGCATAGTAATATTTTGGACACATTCCTACGGGAATTGGTTTGGCGAGGTAGCTCAATGGTGGAGCAGTGGACTCATAAGCCATTGGATGTGGGTTCAAATCCCACCCTCGCCATTGTCTGTTAATCAATGGCGAAATCCAATTAACTTATGACCACCAGCTGAAAACGAACAATGGGGGCTTGGCAGTAGCCGGTGTCTCAACCTACAATTAAGAAGACCTTGATAAAACAAGGGACTTAATATGACTGAGACGCTTCTTAATCAATGGGTTGTACCAAATACGATAGATGATGATCTGATCGAAAGCTGGATGGAATCGTTCATCATTGATCGGAAGATCCAGAACCTTGCACCTGGGACGATTCACTTTTATGTTTCAAAACTGAAGTTGTTCCTGGACTTCTGCAATCAGCAAAGTATTCTCTACATTCACCAACTCACACCAAACATAATCAGGCAGTACCTGGGGTATCTGGCTGATAAGGGGCATAACCCAGGCGGGATTCATGGGTGCTTCAGGACGCTGAGAACGTTTTTGTACTGGTGGGAGGAAGAGGTTGAGCCGGAAGGCTGGAAGAACCCGATCCGAAAGGTGAAGGCACCTAAGGTGGCGGTGGAGCCGTTGGACCCGACACCGATGGGGGATATTGAGAAGCTGATCAAGACCTGCAGTGGTCAGACTCAAACGGATGTGCGCGATAAGGCGATCCTTTATGTTCTGTTGGATACTGGTGCCAGGGCGGCGGAGCTGTGTGCGATGAATATGAGTGACCTTGATGCTAAAGCAGGCACAATCCTTATTCGAAGGGGGAAGGGCAGGAAACCCAGGATGGTGTTTCTTGGCCAGAAGACAAAACAGTGCCTGAAAGAATACCTGGATATTCGCATAGATGAAAGTAAAGAGATTGAGGGTAATCCGCTTTGGATCACGAAATTCAATGAGCGATTATCCTATTGGGGTTTGAATCTGATTTTGAAACGAAGGGCGAAGCTGGCAAGGATTGAAAAGCCTGAGCTGCATGGATTCAGAAGGGCTTTTGCATTGAATTACCTGAGGAATGGGGGGGATATCTACACTTTACAGAAGCTGATGGGGCATGCGGACTTACAAGTGTTGAGAAGGTACCTGGCGCAAACGAATGAGGATCTACAGATCGCGCATAACAAGTTCAGCCCAGTGGATAATTCGAGGTTGTGAGTAAGTATTTTGATAAAAAAATTGACAATGAAATATTGAATGATTTAAATTTCAGTATTGATGATTTATACTCCCGGATCCAATTTAGGTCCAAGAACCTAATTATAAGAAATATGATAATCCCGTACAAAATAATAACAGGTTATAATTTTTTTTGTTCCTCTTGGTGAATTTGCCAAGATCTTGACCGGCTGCGACCAGACCATCATCTCTGCAGCCGGTCAGCATTTTAAAACGTCTTTTGACCATTTAACCGGTAAAGCCAGAGCTATTGTCCAGGAGCATGTCTATAAAACAGTAAATGCAGACATGGCTCAGAGGAATCTGTTTCTACTATCTCCTCTTACCTTTAGACATGCTATTTATAGTGTATATGAACATTAGTATTACAATTATTATTACTAACATCTCTCAATATCCCATATTTTAGATATCATTAGTTAGATCTACTATCTCCTGGAGCCTGACTTCTATTATGCCATATTCTGACAAAGGTTTACTTTTCAGTTGTGCATCATCCTAGCAGCCACTGACTGAGCGAGACCTGTCATTATGTCTATGATTTAACCGATGACGATCATTACCCATTACTGGCATCAAAGGATGGTACTGATTATGCTTCTCGGGATAATTGCGCAGACGAATGAAGACCTACAGATTGCACATAACAAGTTCAGCCCGGTGGATAATTCGAGGTTGTGAAGTGGTTAACAACTAAAATCACAAGATCAATAAAGATCTTTCAAGATCTATCAAGATTTATGAAACAAATTAATTGCTAATACTAAATTTTTCGGACAAAATCTGCATCACAATTGTGCTATCGAAACCCTCTTCTTCAGAAGTTGTTATCAAATAATCTGCAAAACCATGTTTTTCGTACCAGGCTTTTTTCTTTTGCCAATGAGCTGCATATCTTGGATCTGATAGCATGCCAAGATGTTCCCAATACCATTGATCGCCATATATTGTTAATGTGAAATCAGGCAAACACATGGTTCCATCAGGTGCATATAAAGGTACTTCATACATAAAGGGAATACTTCTATCAGCCAAAATATTTGAAATTATTACTTCTGATTTAGATCTAACCATCATGTTGGATAAAGTCCTGTGAATTTTTCCTTCCTCATACCAATCATGCATCGTTTGTAATACAGGAGGTGCTGGATTGAAGTTAAATAAAGACGAATTGATTTTATTTAATATAGAATTTTCTGGACGACGTAAGCTTAAGATTGGAGAAATATCTTCCTCAATTAATACAGTGCAATGCGTTTGAGCCCGTGTAATGCCTGTATAAAAAAGTTCTCTTGATAAAAGTGCTTTTTTATGTTTAGGCAAGATAAAGTATACCCGTTGGAATTCGCTACCTTGTGATTTATGAACAGAAATGGCATAAGCCAACTCCAAGTTATCTGTTACTTCCGTATCTGATTCGTAATTAACCCAGAAATCAGGCTTCCTACTGAAAACTACTTGAAATCGTTCTAATCGAAAATTATTCCATTTCCATTTTTTTATATCGAAGCCATGAACCCGCGAAACACCTATTTCACCATTAAAAACCTCTATCTTTTGAGGTTTTTTGGTTAGCGGACAATAAGCCCAAATTGGATTGGATTTAGGCCGGTTAACACTTTGAATGACTTTATCAAAATAGGTTATACCTCCTAAGTGCCCTTTGGTATCTAGTAGCCACCCCCCTTTATGGCGTTGGATAACGCGATTAATATTTTCTGTTCCGAATAATTCACCTTTGTAAGGAGAGATAATTTGCAAGGCCTCAGGATAGTCAACGTTATCTTTCCGGAATATGGCATTCCACAATTCATATGGCTTTTCTGAGTCTAACTTAGAGCCAGAATCCATTTCCATATCTTTTATCAGGGTATCAAGCAAGATTTTTTCTAATTCATCAGTCGTATTCCAATAAAGAATCCTAAGGTCTTCACTTACATCACCCCCCTCTAGAACTTTCTCTAAAACATTGTCTTCGTTTATCTCTTCGGTGATACTACGACCAACTGCCGGATTATTTCTCAAGAACAATGAGGCAAAATCGATTATTCCTGTGCCTAAACCAGTCAATCGATTGGTTATTTGACGCATATTGATTTTTAACTCACCAATTGCTTCTGGTTGTTCATTGTCAAGCCATGCCATTAAGTCAGCAAGAACACGCCCAGTGCCAATAGGCGGTAATTGGTTAGGATCTCCAACAAAAACAAGACGCTGAACGGAAGTCCAATTTATTGACCGAAATAAGGTTGCCAGGAGCGGCAAGTCGAGCATGGACGATTCATCAATTATGTATGTCGTAATTGTCTCTTCCTTTCGACCCCCTTCCCTCTTAAAAGAGAAATTATCGTTTAACCACCCGTTTTTCGCAAGAAAAGAATGAATGGTAGCTGCATTTTTCCCGGTTCGTTCACGTAAACGGTCTGCGGCTTTTCCAGTAGGTGCTAATAATTGGAAAGTGGTGCCGGTGCCATGCGCTTTTTCAATGGCTTGGATAAAAGCTTTTACTACTGTTGTTTTGCCTGTACCTGCACTACCACTGAGGACACTGATTGGCCGGAGAAATATTTGTTGACAAACACTGATTTGGTGATTAATAGCTTCTTCATAATCAGATGGGAATGATGCAGAAAGGAGACTTTTGGCATCATACAAAAATAATTTCCAGTTTCCATCCGTAATTGGAAATTTTAACCGGATGTTAGGCCTGCTCGCTAACTGACGTAGTGTCGATTCAATAAAACGTTCATCATCAAAGATGTCTTTTAGATAAAGATATAAGTCATCCGACTCATATCGTAATTTTAAAGCCTTGCTGATTTGATCCTTATCTATTTCTATATGACGGATAGAAAAATCACAGCGTTTCCACTCAGGAAGAACAAGTAATTTGCGGTTAACTTTTTCAAGCACCGAACCAGCAAGGATAAAAGTATGTTGATCCAGATGTCTTAACTGTTCGACACAAAGGGCTCGTAAACGTGGCCATGAATCAGGTGAGTAAAGTGAATTTACGCCCAAATTTGGAGAAGGAAGCATACCATGATCAATTTGATTAAAGGTGATTTGATCATCAAGATCTAAACCAAGATACTGCTCACTCAGTATGTAAGGATTTTTGGCTATTTCTTGAAAAGAAGCTTGCAAACTCACTTGATCTGGATGATTTATTATGTGGGTTATTTGATCAGTTTTTAGGTCAAAAAGTGGTAAGGTATCACACAACAAGGCTTTTTGATCGGGATCTAACAAATTCCATGTTCTTCGTAATGAAGTTAACTTTTCAACTGGGATCACATCTTCACCAAGCGAGTCAACTGAGCCATTAAGCACAGCAAATAGCTGATCTTTAAGCAATGATTCGGCCATTCTGCCATAGTTAAATTGAAAATAAGGAATACCTTCATTAAATTTTAAGTAGTCCAATACTTTTAGTAAGCCTGGATACAAACCTCTACTTTCCCACAAATCAGCCATAAGGGAGTTTAACCAAGATAAGCGAACTGGCCAATTTTCGTGGGTATCCCCAATATCAATTAAGTTTTCAACGATTTCTGCCATTCGCTCAACGATCGCTAAGGCACCATCATCACTTATGTGACGAGTAGCATACTTAAAATCTCGTGGATTATCAGGAATAAAAAGGATCTTTTCTAAAATTTCTGGTCGATCTAAGTATTGATGATAGGGTATCCGAAGACCTTCATCTGGATAAAAGGAGGTGATGTTTCGCATCCACACATTGGGCCCATAACGATCTTCCATTTCCTTGCTTTGATCCACCCAAAGCACTTCATCACCCAACGATTTAATTCTTGACATGCCAACAACGACATACTTATGTTGATCATTCTCACTGAAAGGATTACTGTAATTAGCATAATAAAATATTAGGCTTTTATTGGGCTCAATTTTGGAAAAATAATCATTTACGGCACGACGTCGTTTTACAGGATCATACTTAGGGTATTTTGTTTCGGTATTCAGAACCTCATCTGTATAAACTTCTTCGTAAGGCCAGGTGCACACTGTACTTGGTGGAATGAGCCAATAACGCGGACTTGTATTGTCCTTAAACCAACTTGGCGGAGGCATGCGCGCTTGAATTTGAGATGGTCCAAAGGCATTTATACTGGCAAAACAAGGTGCAAAAAAATTATCAACCTTTGAAATATCTTTACCTGAAACCGAATCTTCATACTTAACATCTCTTCTTTCAGAAATTAAATCCCCCGGAAAGCTAAATTGGCCGACACAATAAGTATTATTACTTGGCGATTGGCAAATATAGCCATCCCAACCGTGATCATGCCAAGCTAATCTTGCTGAAATGTGAATGGTCATACATCCTCCTAACACTAATTAAAGCGAAGAAATTACCTTATGCATAAAACTTAACCCTGATATCCAATTCTTCAACTCAATTTTTACCAGATCAACATCAGTTAGGACATGCTCCTCATCTTGGTGGGCAACGTAAGTATTTCTGAAATTTCGAATGTGATCAATCCTCGAAAACAATGAGGTATTGCTAAACCGGGCAAACTTATCGCGAATTGCCTCAAATACCCCACCAACAAGGATGGGGGGCACCATCTGGGCATATTCTAAACAAAAACTTAATAACCCTATTGGCATAATAAAGCTGCTATATACTAAGGCCTTTTTTAAAGCTGCAGCATTTTTCTTGAGCCAGGTGAGATCCCTATCGTTTATTAGCAAATAGTCTGGGTTAAAATACCGATCCTGATCATACCTTTGAATTGGCACCTCATTTTTTAGCAAGCCCAACACGAATGCTTTGGACACTTGATCCCAAAGCGACAATAAAGGTGTAAAACAAGGTGAGAATGAGCCCTGCTTTTCTTTGATGAAATTAAACAAGTTAACAGACTCATCAATTGATTTCTTAAAGTTTTCAGGTAAATTATTGAAATCATCTTCCTTGATAAATAAGGACCTTAGACCCTCTGTTTCACTTACTGGAACTTGATAAAATGGTAATTGGGGTTGGGTGGTATCTGATATCTGAATGAGCCTGGAAAGCTCTGGCGCGCAGGCATCACGAAGCATTTCAATTTTATTACCAGCAAAATTCTTAAATATATCTTCAGGAACAAATAAGTATTCCCAGTTAACCCCAGATTCGCTAGCAGATTTGCACCAGGCAACCGCGGCTTTTGCCTTAATAAAAACATCTTGTTCTACCTCGCCCTTGGTTTCAACAAGGAACATTTTTCCACTTTGTGATCTAACAAAGAAATCTGGGGTATAGAAAGCATGGCGATTAGCAATGCCCTGGTAATCAATTCGTAAAGCCTGGGGCCCGGCATTCTTAGCAAAAGCAGCCACATCTTCAGCTGAATTCAAGAAATTTGAAAATAGCACTTCCAGGTTTCGATTACAAGGCACCAGATTAAATAAAGTGCGCTCTAAAGATAGCGTTGGACGATGCTCTGAGTGGGTAACTTGGAAAGGCTTCCAACTGGAGAGAGATAATAGTGGGCCAGCAGGAATGCGCTCTTGTTTTAGCGTAGTTTTGCCGCGCAATAAAGGCACGAACACAAAACGGATATATTCGCGCACGTCAGCATCCCCTAGCCTGGCAACCAAGCGACTATCAAACAAGGTGACCTTCTTATCAAAAAGATCTTCAGTTAAATAACGCTCGATCAATGGGGCTACGCGAGGATGAATACCTCGCAGCTTGCAGACAGTCTCCAGTTCTTCCCGATAAAATGTGATTGCCCCAACACCATCCTGGAGTAAAGGCAAATTGATTTTCATGCGCTCCACAACCTCGTTGGTGATCAGTGATCTCCCTTCAAAATCGAGGATTACTTCACGAGGATTGCCCAGGCTTAACTTTGGCAGACCCATGGCCGCACGTTTAACTTCTTCGTAAGAGATATCTTCCATTAAGGGCACGATGCGAAAGGCATCTGTTAGGGTTGGGATACCAATATCCAACTTGCCCCAATCTTTAGCCTGATCAGGAAAGATGCTTACGGTAGTGCGGGGGACTTGTTCAATATCATAATCTGTAATTGAAACACCTTCTTGGGCTAACTCGTCCTGATAGAGCCTGACAAAGGCTGGATGTTCGACCACCGTGACGGTTTCTATTGCCTGGCCTGGAGGGGTCATGCGGCGTAAGCCTCTGCCTAGCGTTTGCTCAGGCAGTATATTCGCAGCCGCGCTATAAGGACGCAATGGGATAATAGTGGTGACATTGCGCACATCCCACCCTTCGCGAAGCATCAGCACAGAAACGATACAACGATAAGGACTGGAATTTGCATCTAACTCTCTTGATAATTTCCGTAATTGTTTTAAATCTTCATCACTGATTTCTTTTTCATTCTCAACAAACTCATAAAACTCTAACCCACCCCTTTTTACTTTTTTGAGCTTGCCTTTTAGGTTCGTATGAAGGTTTATGGTTTTACCATTCAGCAGTTGAAAAGTCGGATCTGTATTTAACCTGCGGGTGATTTGATCGGCTGCTTCTGTATCTTCGCACATCACAAATAAGGTCGGTTTTTTACCGCTACTTAGCCATTCCTCATTGGATTTGACCCACCTGGCATATCCTAAGCGTAAATGCTCATCGTATCGGTAAGCGGCATTTTGATCTGCGCGCTCTTGTAATTGACCTACATGCCCGATAATAGGCACTTTGACGATGCCTGCATCGACTGCTTCGCCTAAAGGAGAATCGCTGACAATATGCTTAAAAAGATTGCCATCTTTATCTTTGGGGGTAGCTGAGAAATCTAACTGGGCAGAAAGGCCTTCCCCATTACGGGCATGATAAGCATCATTCAGGAATGCTAAGGCTTCCATCCAAGCAGAATCAGGATCCCAAAGATGATGCGCTTCATCGTTAATAACCATTAGGCGGTTATGGGAGGTGATCCTCTTGCGGAGCGCTTCGCCAGTATCTAGCGCACTGGCGCGAGAGACTGAAGGACCAACCCAGGCATACATTTCATCTTCTTTTCGGCCGCGGGTGCGTTTTTCATAGATGCGGTGAATATTGGTGAGATAAAGGGTGCCACCTGTGGCAGCCCCACTGGCTTCATCTTGAAGTACAATTGAGAGGTTCCAATCACCTTTCCAGGCTGGTGGAATAAGGGGATCTGTATCAAATATCTTGCCATCCCCAAAATCTTGCTTTAAACGTTCAAAAACTGTCAGGTTTGGGGCAATGACCAGGAAATTCTTAGCCATTGGGCTTTCACTTTCACGAAGGGCATGAAAATAAGACCAGACGATGGCCAAGCTCATGATTTTCGTTTTGCCAGCGCCTGTTGCTACACGGAATGCATAGCGCGGCCAGAGATCTTCCTCTGGGGTGATGCCTAAGGCGGCCAGATCAGCATTTGCACCTGCAAACTCAGCAGTGAACTCTGAGAGGGAGCGCTTTTTCAAGACTTCATGCAGGTAGATAAATGCTTCCAGGGATTCTCTCTGGCAAAAATAATAATGAAAATCAATCGGGGTATCCCCGTTATTTGAAATTTGATGGTCACGTAAAAACCAATGGATTAACAACTCCCGGGTTGTATCGGACGCACCTACATAATCAGCATCACGCCAATCGCTAAGCGCATGCCTCAGGTTGTTGGCAATAGCGATATTGCTAGGCCGGCGCCCCTTTTGAATTATAGCTGGGGCATCCCGTTGATCTGCCCGTGCGCGATGCTGGTTGGGCTCTTCCCAGGGGGCGTAAAGTGGCTCTAAGGCGGCAAGGTTGATTTGGTCTGTCATCATTCCCCTTTCTAGTGTATATCTATTTCAACAGTAATGGAGGTATCCACCCCAAAAACATCGACCACTTTGACGCAGGCGGTGTGTTTCCCAGGATGGGCATATTCATAATGCAAATTTGAAATTGTGGGCAGGGAGCGGTTCTTGCGGGTGCGGTATGCCTGCCAGTGATGGTTAAAGGGCTGATCTGGGTGATAATCAAAATCCACAGCCCAGAAATCAATGAAGTCAAACCCTGATTGGATGGCTCGTTCTCTAAGGGCTTCGAACTCTTTGGTGGGTACCTCTGAAAGAGAGGGTAAGAACTTGGTGAGCTTTATATCGACGGTTTTTGATTTAGAGACTGCTTCGTTACTCGCAGTGACAGACCTATAAACTGGCTCAGCTTGAAGGGTGGCCACCTCAAGGAATGGGGGTGGGTTTTTGCGATTGCGCTCCATAATTTCACGCGGAATAGGAATGAGTTTTATCTTCAGCCCCAGTTCAGCTTCAAGCGCATCACAGGTCATGCGCAGGTCCATTTCAAACTCCCAAGACAGGCAATTGACTTCACGACCACCAGCTGCTTTGGCTGCAGCTGCCACTGCTTTGACTTCCTCGCGGGTGAAAATGCTATCGATCTTATCTACATGCACGAAAGCACCGGCTTTGCGCCCATGCAACAGTGGCGAGGAAGCATTGATGAGCGGTTCTGCACGATAAAACTCCAAAACAATGCGGCGGTGCTCTGCGTCGGCGCCTTTGAGGGATTCCTTTTGCCACCATTGGCGCTCGTAGCGGCCCAGGTTGTAGACATCAAAAGAGCGATAGGGTTGGTTTTCGGCATGGAGTTGGCGTTGCAACTCAATCAGACGCTTGCGGGAGGTGTGGATCGCAAAGCGGCCCAGGTCTGCCATGATCCAACGCCGACCGAGCTTTTCAGCAACCGCACCAGTGGTGCCAGAGCCACAGAAGAAATCAGCGACTAGGTCGCCTTCGTTGGAGGAGGCTTTTATAATACGCTCTAAGAGGGCTTCAGGCTTTTGAGTGGGATATCCTTGGAATTCAATATATGTTGGATTTTCACGAACAATAGGAATGTCATCCCATACATCCTTGATAAAACTGCCTTCACTATAATCCCTAGCTATATCATCATTAGAAGGTGTTCTTGAGTATTTCTTCATAAAGCTCTTAGTAGCTTTCTCCAATTCTAGACGATCACCACTATTTCTTAGAACTTCAAAGGTAATTTGATTATCTTCATTTAAATATTTTCCAAATCGTTTAATGACTGAATTAGAAACAAATCCTGAGCGTAAATTTATTTGATGGGCATCTGTCTTCTTATAGTAAAAAATATTGGCATAGTTTCTGGCAAAATTACTTTTGACATTGGTTAATCCTTTGCCGCCATAAATCCAAATGACTTCGTTAATAAAATTTGAAAACCCAAAAATGTCATCTAGTAATAAACGGAAAAAACCACTCACTCTCCAATCACAATGGACATAAATACAGCCCTTATCGGATAATAATTGCTTCATAAGAGCTAATCGTTCATATATTATATGAAGGTAAGAATCAGTACCTCGCCCCCACATATCGCGATACGCTACCATTTCCAAAGTGCTTTGATCTTTCGAGATTTGATCTTTTTCATCACCTATGGCTACATCCATTGTAAAATCTGCGCCAACATCAAAAGGCGGGTCGATATAAATGAGATCGATCTTGCCTTTAAAATCTTTGAGCAAGGAGGCCATGATGAGCTTGTTATCACCCCAGATGAGCATATTACGAAAGTCATCACGATGCGCTTTTTCAGGTTCAAATAAAGAACCCTGGACTAAAGCTCGCGAGAGCGGCTCATCCACCGTTTCAATTTTCTGTAAAGGCATGGCTGCGCCGGCAATATCCACCTCTCGGCGGTTGCCGTATTCATCATACTTGCCTTCCCAAATTAACTCGGTGCGAATAGTGGAAAAAGGGTGGGGATTGTCAGGACCGTAAATGGATTGTGGTGTCATGGCAAACTCCTTTTCAATAGGAAAAATGAATTAATGAATATCTTCATACATGAACCCCTCGGGCGGTGAGGCATAAGTGATTTTATTATAATCGCAAAAACTGAGATGTTAAAAAATAAGGCCTTTTATCCTGAGATGGATTGAAAGGCCTATGCATTGATTAATTATGGAAATGAAGCCAATAATCTTTACGGCGGTCTATTTTTCTTCACTGCTGGCCTGAAGTCCTGGCTCAGCGGGAACAGCCTGTTCTGCAGAACAATTTGGACATCTCCAGAAGGTGTGCGGAAGATAAGCCCAGGGGGAATGATAAAAGGGAACATTAGAATTGAAGGTTTTTAGGCGATACCTGCGACAGAAGATTGAGGACTTGCAGATTGCGAACAACAAATTTAGTTCTGAGGATTATTTAGGGTTGTAACAAAATACACCCTAATCCAGCTGGTTGGTTTTTTACAAATGTAATTTTTAAAAACCTACTCTAATGAGGGCATCGGCAAGAACTGAATTATGCACTAACAGAAATTTAATTAATTTTCTTCCCTGTAGATCTCTAAAACCGGATCAGTGATTAACTTCCTAATTTCTTCACTTGAATTGATATCAAATAAATTTACTTTAAAGCTTTTACCTTTAAAACTACAATAACTGTCTGCGTAATCTATTACCTCAGTATCCTTAGATACTTTTGAATAGTTATATTCAATGATCGTATTAACCTGCTCGAGCTTTGAAGGATAATCACGCTCACTTAGTTTAGCAAAATCGTAAAGTACACTCATCGTAATGTATGGCTCTAATATTTCTTTCTCATCAAGAATTACTCTGAGGTGAATCACCCTCAAGTCGCTTGATAAAACTGTGACTGTAACGCCCCCTTTTATTTTTGTATATTGCTTTGGAATAAAATAAACGGAAAACATTCTAAGAGGCCAAAGGCTAACATTGTTTGCTTCCAATCCGTTAGAACTTCGTGCAGTAATCGCATAACCGCCACCTTTGCCTATCACAAATTCTTCTTCCTCTTCTGCAAAGATGCCTTCTACTTCCTTGATCAGGTATGAGGTTTCAAAATACAGTTTTTGTATAAAATCAAAGGCGTTCCTGGTTTGGTTGATAATTTCATTTTTATTCATTTCTTCATCTCCTGAAAGAAAATAGTCTCTGGCGGATTCAACAGAGAGTCGTGATTGGAAAAGCTAAAATATTTCGATGGTTTTTCTAAATCATTAGTTTGTTTCTTGATTCTTTTAGCTGAATGATCATTTGCATTGTTAGTGCTTATATAGAAAATAGAATCTGAAAAGGTTTGGACCTTTGGAGTATCTTCTAATGAAACGTTGAAACCTAAAAAATCACCGCGATAAAGAGAGGATGCGGAATCAAAGAATAATTGTGCTGGTGATGTTTTTACACGGATGCTCTTTAATATATTTATTCCAGCATATTTTCGTAGGTTCTTTTTAACAAGTAGATCATATAAGTCTTCCGCAAAGGCGCGAATTGAGCTATCCAAGGTATTAGTAGTTTCAAGAATAGAATAAATCAACAAAGCGATTTGATGCCAATTAAGCCACAACACATCTTTATTAGCATATTCTGAATTTTCAGCAAGGAATTGATGTTTGGCATAGTGAGCTGTCACTGCAATAAGGTGAAATTCCTTGTCCAAATTCTGGGCTTCCAGTTCTCCACCTTCATACTCCCTAATTAATTGATGCCGGGTGGTTAGAGTAGCTTTGCCAAATCCTGAGTGAAATTTTGCCTCAACTAATAAATAATATTCACCGACAATGATAACCAAGTCGGGCTCGGTGTGATCTTTATAGGATGGCCAAAAATTGAACTCTGCTTCATCCAAATCACTTTTGCTGACTTTAAGACCCAATAGTTTTAAGAGATTAGATAAGAAGATCTCTCTGTTTGCGTATTTGAAGAATGAGAAGACATCAGAGGTAAGAATATCTTCCATTCTTTCTTCACTGGGAGAAAATTTTCCCCGCAATTCGGCAATGTACATTTACTTCCTCAGACAAAACAGGATCTACTGTGTTTCGATTATTTTAACACAAGAGCGGAAAATTAAATTCTTATCTCATTTGTTAATCAAAAGCACATAAGAATTTGAAAACCACGATGTGTAAATTATATATAGTGTTTTCAGGTTTAAGGTAACAAGCCACAGTTTGAGGTCTTTGATGCTCGGATATATTGATGACCAATCCCGGCAGGACGATGCTTTGTGATATGACAGTTGAGGCTTGATTTTATATCAGACAAACAACTTCTTATTACCTTTGGAAAATTGAAGCTTATCGTTTTTTTATGGCGGCTTCTTCTTCATCGCCGGCCTAAAATCCTGTCTCAACGGAAACAGCCTATTTTGGAGTACGATCTGGACGTCTCCGGAAGGGGTACGGAAGATGAGACCAGGGGAACGAATAGAAAAGAATAGTGTTTGAAACATTACAATCAAAAAGAAAAGAGAAAAGTAACCCATTGGGGTAATAATATATTGTTTTATGGAGGGTTGATCATGAAAAGAGGCAGGCTGTCGTAGAATGGCTGTATTTCATTCTCAACGACCAGGACAATTTCATCAGAAGGGGTTTGAAGCAACAAACCGGTCGGCAAGACGTTACTGCGAAGGTCGGAAAAAAGCTGATGGCGGTGCCACTTCAAGTAAAGAAAATCGAAGTAATCATCAACCGGCACATTGCGTTTGTTGGGGTATAAGAAGCCGATGCAGTAGAAGTATTTTTGATTGTCTTGTATTGTGTCTGTTTTATTAGTGGGTGTTGGTGTGGTTGTTTTTTTCATGGCTCGTGTTGTGTGTTTTGAGATTTTCGTATAGGTTTAATGGGTTTGCATTTAGAGGGGCAAAACAAAGAGAAAGCTGATTCTTCTTAGAGGAATTTTGACGCTGAACAAAGACACTGTCGCAAAAGCGGTCATCTTTATAAATTAGGCCTTGAGCACCATCCAGGACACTTTTGACCAGGTTATCCAGGTCGCATTTGTGGATATTGAGGGCATTATCCGAAATCAACATGACCAGCTGGAAAGGCATTTCATCTGGGAAGTAATAACCAGAGAGCAGGGATTGGCGCTCTTGGTCTTCAAGGATGGATGAAAGTCTCTTTTTTAGGTCAGTATGATTGGAAAGGTAGCGCTGCGCATTTTTGAAGTATTTTGTGCGCTGGGTCATACGGAAATAGGGCAGTAATGTAAAATCTTCCAGGTAAAAGAATAGCGGTTCTGAGGCAATCATTAAGGCTATGTTTACTTGAGCCATTGTTCGTATCTCCTGCGGTTAAGGTCATCAATTGCGTTGGTGTTTTTGTATTGGGCAATGTGAGTAAGGACATTCTCGGGGGTGGGCATCTGCTTATCTTTCTTCCAGCGCCAATCGTTATCCATCCACCAGTTCAAAAAGCCGTTGAGGTCACGAATGGAATAGCCAGCGTGTAACAGCTGGGAAGAGGCTCGGCCAAGGCGGCCGGCATTTGACCTGAGGGAAATATCCAGGCCAGTAATTTTTGCGAGGGTTGAGATGAATGCTGGGAACTCAGACACTGGTTGCTCATCCGGCAGGTCTTCAGGTTTGTCTTTTGGTTTTTCAGTTGGTTTTGGTTTCATTTTTTTTCTTCTCTTTGAATTAGCAAAATATTTTTTATTCTTAAAATTAGGGGTTTCCGCTTTAGCGGAAAAAAAATCTTGTACCTCTTTAATATTTGTTGTAATTTTTGTTGTATTCTTTGTAGTAGTCTCTGTTATAGATTGTTCGATTTCAGACAATGGATTGTCTGTTTTCGGACAATGGTTTTGCTCATTTGGGACAGTGCATTGTTCGATTTCAGACAATGGTTGGGGCAATTTCGCCCCCATTGATTCGGTTTCAGACAGTGATAGGGGCAATTTTGCCCCCATTGACTCCTGGTCGATTTCAACCACATCCACATCAAAAAGGCGCTCGAGGTGGTCAACCAGGACATCCATACGGACTCTGTAATGATTGGTTGGGTGGCCTTTGGCCATTTTGATTTGCGTTTCGATATAGGGAAGGTCGTTGAATTTATTGACAGCATACCTGCTGGCGCCTATTTCTATTTTCCAATCGGTTGATGATTTGAAGACAAACCCATCATGCCTCACGGCTCGGTCTGACCAGTAAATGAGTTGGGATAACATGGCAGCCAGGGTGAGGTCGCCGGTGAGGTCAACAAAAAGACGAGGAACAGACAACATGTTGGCATTGCCTGAAATGGCCTTTACCAGGGAAAGGATATGATCGCGGTTGTTCACGATAAGCTCCAGGTATGCTTAATCAGGCCTTTGAGAACGAAGAAAATCTACTACCTTCTCCAACTCACGCTGGGATAGGCGCAGCGAAGATTCCTCCAGATGACGTCCAAAACCAAGCCAGCGGCAGACCGCGGCAACTGCGCGAAGACTGGCTTTTTCAATAGAGGGCACATCGAAAAAAAACCTGTAGAACATCGGCAGAAGCTCTTCTTCGGTCATAAAATAAGTCTGCAGATACCTGGAAAGGTGTGAGACTTGTTCGGAAGTTGATGGAACAAGCTTTGGGGCAGCCTCAGCAAGTTTGGCTTTTAGAACCATGGGCGGATAAGGGCGGTCATTATCGGTAGGCTCGGGCTCGGGTTTTGGCGTGGGTGAAATCTTTACTGGATCAATCGTGATGACTTTTTTGTTAGTTACGATTGGGGCAGGATCCGCCTGGTTCATTTCCTCGGGGGTGTAGAGGTCGGAAAGGTCCTGGGGAAAGGCTCTCCTAAGGGACAAGGCCTCAGCACATTTGGCGAGCTGGTGCGCGGGGAATTTTGACCACATCGGGCCAACCTTGCCTTCAAAAACTGGGGCGTATTCTGACCAAAGCGCAATGGAATAGAGCGGCTCTTTGAAATCAGAGCGAATGACGCCTACCTTGGCTGCAGTGGGATACTCTTTAGAAGTCCAGACATCCAGCCAGACATTATCAGGACCGCACCAGAAGGGGCCAATCTGGCCGGCGTATTTGCCAGTGCGCTCGGCGATCAGGCGCAGGCCGTCAATGGAAACCTGGGTGACCATTTTTGGGACTTTGCGATTGAGTTTTGGGTCATAGACCTGGCGCTGGATGGAATAGATTTGACGGGCGAAGGGGTCCAGGCCGGTGCGCTGGCATTGATATATGAAGAGAGCAAGCTCGTCATCCGTGGCGCCATCGGCGATTGTGCGCTTTATGAGCGCCACTTTATCGGGTGAAAATTGGGTTGTTTTTGTGGGGGAAATAGAATAATCTGACATTGGGTTACCTCGCTATTTAAAATGGGATAGGGTCGAATTCAAAAGCTTTTTGACAGCTTGGGCAATAGAAGCCTGGAAGGGTTTTATAGTCTTCTAGGAAAAAGAGATCAGGCATGAGATCTTGAAAATCATCCATGCGCAAGACCTTACAAGGAATGAGCGTTGAATTACAAATGGGGCAGAAGGTGTCGGTCATTGAGTTCATAAGATTTGTTCTACAAAATAGAATGTTTGTTCTACTAATCATTGAAGTAATTTTATATCATTGAATGGGCTTCGTTACTTAAATTAAGATTAAAATGGTTAAGAGTTTTTTATGAAATTCGTGCAAACCATTTACAAAAACTGGTCAAAAAATTAATGATAATTTAATGAATGAGGGGAATCGGTTTATATAAAATGGGGGAATGGAAGATTACCTGACTATTCTACTTTCGATTTTGGGGTCGAGTGTGATTACTGCGCTTATTACCACACTTGGCAGGCGCAGAGCAGACCAGGCCAGCATTGCAGACATCATGCTGGAAAATGCCAGCAACGACATAAAGCAGATCCGCGAGGAAAATGCTGACCTGCGCGCACGCCTGGGCGAAATGGAAAAGAAAATTAACTGCCTCCGTAGTGATCTTGAGGAACGGGAGAGCCTGATCAAGATTACTGACCATGAGAACAACGAACTCAGGAAAAAAGTTGAAGGATTGGAAAAAGAACTTTGCATAAAGAACAAAGAAATAAAGGACCTGGAGGGAAGGATTAATGAGCTGGAGATGGCATTTGGCACTGATCGCCCCCGCGATCAGCGTACACCTGGCGCGCCTTGATGGCGCCCAGGATAAACTAGAGATGGCGCTTGATGCGTTTAAACGAGAAAGACAAAGCAACACTGATCGCCCCCGCGATCAGCGTACACCTGATCCCGAAAAATGAATGGGACGATGTGCGCCTTGATGGCGCTCAGGATAAACTAGAAATGGCTTTTGAAAAAGTTAAACGAGATTGGGGCTCACCAGATAACAAAAACATGGAGACTGCTTCGTAACTCCTTACAGGACGCTACGCAGTCGCAGTGACAGAATATGGCTAACGAGAAGAATTTAGTGCCTTTCAAAAAGGGAGACGCGCGGATCAACCGCAGCGGTCGGCCAAAGAACTTTGATGCACTGCGAGAACTGGCGCAGGAATTGGGATATGAGCCTGTTGATTTTCGCACAGATCCAAAGGCACGCAGTGTGATCGAAGCGATTTTGAGAGACTGGATGACCAGTAAAAACTTTCAAAAGCAGCAAGCCTTTATGCATTATGCCTTTGGAAAGGTGCCTGAAACATTCGAGGTTACACAAGAACAGAACAAGATTATTGTGACCTGGTTGGGAACAGGAGAAGAAAATGAGTGGTCGCAACCGGACGGGTCAAGCTCCAACGAGCTTGACACTGCCCAGGGGGACGGGAGGTCCCACCTGGGCTGATGCAGACGGAATTGAAGGCTGAACCTCATCCAGGACAGCTGGAAGTGCATATGTCACCGGAGAGGTTTAAAGTTTTATCTGCCGGCCGGCGCTGGGGAAAGACCAGACTTGGTGTTAATGAATGCATTGACGCTGCTTCAAGAGGAGGCCGGGCCTGGTGGGTGGCACCAACATATAAGGACAGCGAAATGGGTTGGCGGCCTCTGCGAGAAATTGCCAGGCAGTTGCCAGGGGTAGAAATAAGAATAAGTGATAAGCAGGTTATATTTCCAAATGGGGGCTTTGTGGCAGTCAGATCTGCTGAAAAATCGGACGGGTTAAGGGGAGAGGGGCTGGATTTCGTGGTGATGGATGAGTGCGCCTCGATGCGCAAGACCGCCTGGACAGAAGAGATCAGGCCTGCGTTGACTGATCGAAAAGGAAAAGCCTTGTTCATCGGCACGCCAAAAGGAAGGAATCACTTCTTTGAACTGTTTCAAAAGGGCGAGCGCGGGGAAGAAGACTGGAAGAGTTGGCGTTTCCCGACCGTGAGCAATCCCAAAATAGATCCTAAAGAAGTGGAGGCGGCCAAAAGGGATCTGCCAGAGGTTGTTTTCAGGCAGGAATACCTGGCGGAATTTGTGGATAACGCCGGGTCGGTGTTCAGGAACGTGGAAGGGTGCGCGGTTTTGGAACCCAGGGAACCGGAGGAAAACAGGATGTATGTAGCCGGCGCGGACATTGCCAACGCAGAGGACTTCACGGTCATTGCCATTATTGACGCTGAAACAAAAGAAATGGTGCACCAGGAACGCTTTAACCGGGTGGATTACCCTATCCTAGAAGCCAGGATCATTGGCATTTATAAGCGCTGGCACTTGAAAAGTATAAAGATCGAGGTGAACGGAATCGGTCAGGGCGTGATCGATCATCTAAGAAGGGAAGGAATCATGGTGATCCCGTTCATGACTAATAACAGCACTAAGCAGGCCATCATCCAGAATTTGCAGGTGGCCTTTGAGCAGAACAGTATCAAGGTTTTGAATGACCGGCAATTGAAGAATGAACTGCTGAACTACGAGGAAAAAAGGACCCAGAGCGGCGCATATATCTATAACGCGCCGAAGGGCCAGCATGATGACTGCGTGATGGCGCTGGCAATAGCCTGGGACAATTTGCAGGGGGAGGAAAGAAGGTTTGAACCGATTGTAATTTTTAATAAAGACCCGATGAAGGAAATTGACAAGCTACGTGACCTTGCAGACCACCCCCGCGGTCTGCATATGGCCGATGTAGCTGGAGGCTACTCGGCCTATGGCTAAATTAATCGATATTGTGAAATCAAAATTGAGGGTTGCACACTGCTCACGCAGTGCGCATACGTGCGATACCCCACAAGGGGGTATGAATGTAACTGGAGGTTACTCGCACTATGGCTAAGCTAATAGACAACTTGAAGAGCAAACTCAGGATATGGTTAAGCATTCCGGAGAATGACAACACCTTCATGATCGGGACCACCAGCCTGAACGACCTGGAACGGGACCGGCCAAGTTATTCGAGGGCGGAGATCCTGGAACAGTGCCTGGATGCCTGGCGGTATAACCCACTGGCTCGGCGGATCATTGAACTGACCACACAATATACAATAGGGAATGGCATTGAAGTAAGCTCTAAAAATAAACGAGTAAATGATTTCATACAGGAATTCTGGGGGCATTATCTGAACAAAATGGACAGCCGACTGCTGGCGATGAGTGATGAGTTGGCAAGGGCTGGCAATCTTTTCATACTGATAAGCACGGACCCAAGCGGCATGTCTTTCATCAGGGAAGTGCAGGCCGACCAGGTAGAAGAAATCATCACTGCACAAAATGACATTGAACAAGAAACCGCCTTCAAGGTCAAGAATGAGGAAGGGTTTGAACCGATCATTTACCAGGCTTATGACCCAACCGAGGATGATGCGGATGAGAGGGGCCAATTTGCGCCAATTATGGTTCACTATTCGGTTAACAGGCCGGCAGGCGGTCTTTGGGGGGAATCAGACCTGTCACACCTGTTGAAGTGGCTGGCCAGGTATACCGCCTGGCTTGAAGACCGGGTGAGATTGAATCGATTTAGAAATGCCTTTCTGTATGTGGTGAAGGCCAGTTTCATCAATGAAGCATCGAGAAAGGCCAGGCAGACTGAACTGCTGGCGAACCCACCCACCCCAGGGAGCATTTTGGTGACCGATGAAACTGAAGAATGGTCGGTTTTGACCCCGAAGCTGGAAGCGCTGGACGCAAGCACGGACGGTATCGCCTTGAAAAAGATGATCGCATCTGGGGCTGGTATCCCGATGCACTTTCTGGCGGAGCCTGAGAGCGCCACGCGAACCACAGCGGAGGCGGCTGGTGGGCCAACCTACCGCAAGTATGAGCAAAGGCAGCAGGTTTTCATGTGGATCATCAGGGACCTGGTGCAGATTGCGATAAACAGACGGGCTTTGGTGGATTACAAGCTGAACCCGAATGAAGGGTTTGATGTTAATGCGGCGGATATCTCTGCCAGGGATAATGTAGCTTTGGCTATGGCTGGAAATCAAATCAAAACGGTAGTTTTTGATTTGTATGACATGGGCATTATTGACCACCAGGAAGTATTGAGGTTGGTATACAAGTTCACTGGGGAAGCAATCGATATTGAGGAAATGATCAAGAGGGGGACGGGTATTGATAGAAGGGAAATTGTGAGCAAACCCAGCTATGAGGAACAGGCCAAAATAGACCCCGAAACCGGGGATTTAAAAGGACAGGGAGCGTGAGCGAATGGAAGAAGAATTAAGAGAGCAACTGGCTCTGGAAGTAGCAAGCAAGGATGGTTTTGAAATCATCACCATTACTGAGGGCGTGGGGAATGGGTGGGCATTCAGTGCAGAAGTACTGCAGGAATCCTTGGCGCTCTGGGATGGGGTCGAATGTTTTATTGACCACGCGATGTCGAACCGCTCAGTGAGAGACATTGCAGGGGTAATTGAAAACCCGGCCTGGGATGACGAGAGCAAAGGCATAAAAGCAAACCTTAAACCCATTGGACCCAGCGCAGGGATGCTGGCAGAAATTGGAAAATCATTGACTGCAGGGGAGAAAGCAAGGATTGGTTTTTCAGCGGACCTGGTTTTTCAGGGGCGGGATAGAAAGGTCAGCAAAATATTGAAGGTGAACTCGGTCGACCTGGTCTATAACCCGGCCAGGGGTGGCAAGTTTATTCGAAGTTTGAATCAATTAGAGCCCAGTTCCAACGAACCGGGCATTCGGGATGCGGGTGGAGCCCGCTATCCCTCAGGAGATAAAATGAATGAAGAGGAAAAATCAATTGATGTAAGTAAGGAAGTTGGAGAACTGCAGGCGCAGCTGGATGAGGCCAGGAAAATGCGCCAGCAGATGGCTGAATGGAACCTGGAAACCGGATTGAGGGGGTCGAAACTGCCAAGGCCGGTGCAGGAAAGGCTGCGAAAGCAATTTTCAGGTAAAGAATTCACCGCAGAGGAATTGGAAGAGGCTATTTCGGACCAGAGAGCGATGCTTTCAGAGCTCACTGCGGCCGGCACGGTCATTGCCAAGGGCAGGGTTGAATCGATGTTCAACGAAGGCGATAAACTGCAGGTGGCCGTGGATGATTTGTTTGGGGTGGACAGGGAAGAAAAATATGCCGGGCTGTATGTACCAAGGCTGACGGGCATCAGGGAACTGTATTTGTCGTTGACCGGTGACCAGGACCTGCACGGTGGGTATCACCCGGATAGAATCCAGCTGGCAACCACTGCCGATTTTACGGGCCTGGTAAAGAATGCGCTGAACAAGATTGTGGCCAAGACCTGGCGTGAGCTGGGTAGGGCCGGTTATGACTGGTGGCGGAATATTGTCACGGTTGAACACTTCAGCACGCTGAACGACATCACCGGGACACTGATTGGAACGGTGGGAAGCCTGCCTGTTGTTTTGGAAGGCGCAGAATACACAGAACTGCCGGTGGGTGATTCACCTGAGACCAGTCAATTTACCAAGTACGGTGGTTATATTCCGCTGACGCTGGAACTGATTGACCGGGATGAAACCAGGAAGTTGCGTGCCTACGCCAGGGAACTGGCCAGCGCGGGACTGAGGAAAATAAGCGAATTGGTGAGTGACATTTTCGTGGGGGTTGGACCGACGATGGCGGACGGGGGTGCGCTGTTCAATAATACCGCAGTGACGACTGCTGGCGGACACGCCAACCTGCTGACCACTGCACTTGACGCGACCGCGTGGGATGCGGCCTGCCAGGCTGTTTACGTGCAGCCGATGCTGATTAAGAATGAACTCGGTTTTTACGGGACCGGACCTGCCATGGCAATCAACCCGAAGTTTATGCTGGTGCCAAGGGCACTGGGCAAGACAGCCTGGGAAATCTGTGAGGGGTCGTTTGTGCGCGAAGCAACCTACACCTATGACAATGTCCTGAAGGGCACCGCAGTGCCAATAATTGTGCCGGAATGGACTGATTCGACCGACTGGGCCGCTGTTTGTGACCCGGTTGTAGCGCCGGCAGTGTTCGTTGCAGAAAGATTTGGATTGATGCCTGAAATTTTTGTGGCAGGTGATGAACTTTCGCCGGCGGTATTTATGAATGATGAGCACCGCCTGAAGGTGAGGCACTTTTTGAGTGTGTGGGTAAACGATTTCCGACCGCTGCACAAGAGTGTGGTGGCTGGGTAATAGGAGAATATGAAATGGGATTCAAAGTAACAAAAATTAATCAATTTCTACCGCCAGGCCTTTTCGGGAAGGCAGGCGGTACCTGGACGCTGGGCGTGTCATCAAACGTGGTGGCAGAGACCAGGTCCACGGCGGACAGCTCTTTTGCGCTGTATTTGCCGATATTACTGCCAAGTTCAGAAGCATACCGCCAGGGCACTTACTTAAAAAGTATTGATGTGATGTACAAGATTGCCGGGGCGGCTGCGGATGATTTTTCGGCACCTGTGTTGAACAAGATGACTGTATCAAGCGCAGGCGCGGCAACCGGCGAAGCGGTGACCACCACGCTTGACTCAAGCCACGACATAGCCGCTGAGCGGTTAGCCGTTGGTTCACACCGAATGACGGTGAGTTTGGCAACCCCCGAATGGATGGATGATAACTGCGTTTACTGGCTTCAATTAAGCATTGACGCAGCCGCAAGTACTTCTTTTTCGCTGTACGGCGCAGTGCTGAGCTTTGAACAAAGATTGTGAGGTTGAAATGAGCAAAATTCAATATTTACTGACTTCGCGGAAGTTTTGGGCGGCTTTGATTGGCCTGATTTTTATGGTCGTCCAGAACTGGTGGCCTGAATTTCCGCTGGACGCTGAGCAGGTGGCCGGGATTGTGGCCGTGATTGCGGCCTACATCCTGGGCACTGCTTTGGAGGACGGGTTGAGAAATAAATAAAACCAGCCAGGGGAAGGCTGGCATGAGCACCTGGGGCAGCCGGAAGAGTGAAAAGTTCTTCCGGCGACCAGGTTCGAGGAAAGGAAAAAGAAATGGATGAGGAAAAACTGGCGGAAATGCTGACCGGTAAACCAGCACTGGCCTGGAAAATGCGCGAGAACGGGTATTTCGTGGTGGTGGATGCGAAAGGAAAGAAAATAATCTTCACGCCTGCGCAGGTGGACGCGGTACGGAATAAACCCAGGGCGAAGCTGGCAGAAGCGAAGCCTGAGAGCGAAGCGACCGAAGCCAAGCCAAAGCGAAGTTATAAACCAAGGGCAAAGAAGGCATAATCAATGACTGACCACACTGACCTGCGCGATAGGCTGGAAGTGAGGCTGAGAGATGAAATAAACCTGGTCTTTACGACCACCACACTTGATGAGGGGATCAGGTCTGGCCTGTATGCGGTTTCGCTTTCCGGGGGCACACTATTGAAGATTGCAGGCCTGGACGGTGAGCTGACCACGACTGTGCCTGATCTTGACCTTGATGCTGTTCTGATTGGGGCGGAGATGTACTGCCTGGGCTTTCTGCTGCAGGGTAACTTTTCGGAGTATTCAGGAAGTATTGAGGACCTTGCGCAACTGCGCTTGAAGGAAAATTCAGCAAAGCGGACATTTGACAAACTGCTTGAAGGCATTCGCAAAAGGTATTTACAGAACAGCACCGACCACCCCCACGGGGCCTGGACATTTGACGAGTCTTTCAGCTGGGAGGATGACGGATGAAATATGTTGCTGTTGGGGACCTGAAAAATAATCCAGATTATGCCTGGTTGAAGATCATTGGGCCTGACACGGCTGGCATGACCGGATTGGAAGGCGCAAGGTATGACCCGATAAACAGTGCAGGGGAAACTGTCAAGGAAAATATGATTGTTGTGTTGAGGGGGTCCATTTCTGACATGGAACTCTATTTGAACAGGCTGGAACGGGTGAGCGAACTCACAAGGCAATATAACAGCGAGGGTTACGGGATTCCCCAATATATGAGGATCCAGTATGAGAGCGGGGAATATTGGTACAGCAAATTAATTTCTTTTGAATTATTTAATGAAAAACATTCATTGTCATATCTTGCCAAGGGGTCGGTGGGGATAAGGATTGAGATAGAACGGGAGAATTATTGGACTGGTGATGCTGTGGGACTGCCTTTATCAAATGGGAATGGGGCAAATATCACAACGGGTTTGACGATCTTTAATCATGATGACGGCGGGGCTGGGCATGACAATTTTGTTTATATCAATGCGCTGGATCTGAACACTGACCTGCCGGCTCCGCTGAAAATTGAGGTGCTGAACAATTATGCCACTGGCTCATTGAAGGATCTCATTATTGGATCTAATCAATTCAATGCGAATGAAAGCGCACTGCAAAACCTGGTGATGGAAATGGAAACGGGCACGGGGGGCACCCCAACCGCGGACCCGAACTGCAGTAACGGACAGTATAACGCGATCACCTGGACGGCCACCACCTGGACCACGCTGTGGTATAAGGCACTCAGCGCGACAGACCTTGGGAAGTATCGCGGAAGGACAGTCATCCCTGTTCTGCGACTGCAAGCGGCGCACGGGATAACCCCGCTTTATTTGAAACTGAGGATGGTGAAGGGGTCAACGATTATTGCGGACTATAAAGAGAGCTGGTCAAAACCTGGTTATGGATTTGTGATCTTTCCGCCTGTCAAACTGCCACCTGCAGAAACTGCTTATGAACTTTACCCTTATGCCTACACAATCCAAATTTTGGGGCTCCAGGCAGGGGCAACTGCCACAATCAACGCGGATTACCTGCAATTTATCCCAACAGAAAGTATTGGCCAATATTTGGCAGTTGAAAATCTCATTCAGAATGACCGGATTATTGATGATGCATTCTCAAAGGTGGTTTACACCAGGACAGCAGGCAACCAGGAAATTGTTACACACCAGGCGATCACAAAAGGGCATTTTCTCAAACCCGGGATGAATGGGGCTTATTTTTACTTTTTTCACTCGGATAATAACGACCTGGCAACGATTGCCAGGACACTATCAATAAAAATCTATTATAGACCAAGGAAAAGGATAGTTTAGATGAAATACGATGTTTATTTACTGGATAGAGACAGAAACACGGTCATTCAACCCGGTTTGAAGTTCGCGGTGGAATCGCTTTCCTGGACTGACTGGGGGGGAGCGCAAACAGCCAAAATAGAAGTGATCAACGGTGAGGATCTATTTTTAGACCTGGCCAATAAACTAGGATATGAAGTCAATGTTGTGAACAAGCTAGGCGAGGTGGTCTGGAGCGGGTTCATCAATACAGTCAACATGAGCAGAGCGCATTATCACATGAGAATAGATCTTGGAGAAGTGGCAAACCGGGTGGCGGTGAGCTACACAGAAAGCAGCCTGGCAGGCCAGCAATCAGGCGAGATTTTTATGACTCCATGGGCGGATGACCTTTATTCACAGGGGATTTACGGCATCAAGGAAGAGATCATACAGAGAGAAAACAGTGAGACTATCTCAGCGGAGAAACTCAGAGATGTTTTTTTGATGTGGCACAAGCAGCCACAAATGCAGACTGATTTTTTGACCTCAGACAGGCAAAAAGTGTGGCTGGATTGCCTGGGGTGGATAGAAACATTATTCTGGCGCTATTATTCGGATCTATCAGGTTTTAGGGGTAACACACCACAACAAGAAGGCGTACAAGCTTTTGGGAACGCGACCGCGACCACCAGGGTGGGGTTTTCATTTACCACGATCAAGGCCATGGATCTTTCGAAGGTAGCCTGTAAATTGAGAAAGAACGGATCCCCAACAGATAACCTGACCGCATACATCTACGCAGATAATGGATCAGGAACAGGGCCAACTGGGGCGATCCTTGGGACATCGGTAAATGTAGCTGGATCTTCACTGGATGCGGAGGGATATACCTGGACAGAGTTTAGCTTTTCAACACCTGTAAGCTTGAGCCCCGCAACCATTTACTGGATAATCATCTCTCGATCAGGAGCAAACAGCACCAGCAACTATTATTGGATTGGCGTAGACCAGGGGCTGCACAATTTAGAAGGCAAATTCAGGATCTACAATGGCTCTTCATGGGTGGCTCGATCTGTGCCCTGCGATGGGATATTCAAAGCCATGGGACTGAGGAACACCACTGACATCATCCAGGACATCTACACAGCTACAAACCAGTTTTTACGGGAGCTCCAAATCCTGACCCCGACTACTATTCAGGTCATACCGTTTTATGAAGAGATGATTCCGGGGGTTGATCTGATGGAAGAATTGATGGCGGTTGGCGGAAATAACTTGAGGAAACTCACTGCTAATGTGACAACAGATAAAAGACTGATCATCAAAGAACAACCCGAGCAAGGCTCTAATGATTACCTGGTGGATATGGATGGCCAGTTTTACACGCCCAGCGGGAACCCACTAACCCCAGGCAATTACCCGGTTGGGGAATGGATTAGATATAAAGATCCAAGCGAAATAGGATTCACCTGGCAGGATCCGCAGATCACCTCAAGCTATATTTCCAGGGTCATAGAAAATGTGAAAGGTGATGAGATAAGGATTGACCATTAATGAAACCCATTGCGGACATTTCAAGCTGGCAACCGCCCGAGACTATGAATTATGATGCGCTTGTTGAAGGGACAAACGGGATAATTTTGAGGGCTTGCTATGGGACCAGTCTGGACAGGTACCTGGAAACCCATTATAAGGAAATCACTTCCAGGGGCGGATTGGTGGGCTTTTACCAGTTTATCCTTTCGGGGCAGGAGATTGGAAGCCAGGTGGAAGTTTTGAAAAAAGCTGTGGAAGGCAAAAAAAGGACTCTTGGAGTCTGGGCAGATGTGGAGATTACATCCTGGTCGAAGTTGAGCAGAAAACAGCTGGAAAGCTATTTAAAACAGGCTGGGGAGTCTTTTGGGGAGGATCTGGGGATTTACACGTCACAGTATATGTGGGATGCTTCAATTGGGGCACCTGTGCTGGGACCTTATAAGTTGTGGGTGGCTAATTACCAGGTGGAGAGGCCAAACCTGCCGAAGAAGGGCTTATGGGAGGATTGGTGGCTGTGGCAGTTCACGAATAAGGGCAGGATAGATGGGGTAGGGGTGAATTTGGATCTGTCATATTTCAATGGAACACAGGAAGAATTTGAGGAATGGATCGGAAATGAGCTCCCTACTGAAAAGGTATGGTCCCTCGAGAGAATAACCAGTGCCATAATTAAGCTATGCGAATTACACAGGCTTGATTGCTGAAGACATCCTCTTTTACCATTTAAGGAATCTTTCAGGGGAAAAGACACGACTGCCAAAAGTGATGATCATCGGGTAGGGACAGGCGCAGAGCGTCGAAAATGGCGGAGCAATAAGGCCGAGCGGAGCGCCAGCGGAGTGAGGTAACAAATCTTACAGGGCTACGCCAACACAAGAGGCGAAGCCCGATCCGATCACGGGAAGCAGGAACTAGATAAGAAAGAGCGATAATAGGTTGGGACGGGCAGCAGGCTCTATGCTAACGCGGAGCGGTGACAATGGACGCGCGCGAACAGGGCTTGACCGCAAAGCCGCCGCAACAACTGCGACGGAGGAGCAGGAAGCTGGTTGCGGGCGCTTTTTCTTTGCCTTTGCCCGCAACACAGCGCACCCTGAAAGGTTGTGAGCCGAGCCCCCTATCCCCCCGAGAGGACTACCAAGCCACCGCTTTCCGTGTAGCCGTGCCCCCGTCTCCGACAACCATTGCCCGTTAAAGCCCGCCCTTCTTTGCGGCCGAAGTAGGGAGAAAGGGCGGGCTAGGGCAAGGGCGGAGAGCAGCGGGGGCATGACGGCACACGGACGGGGGTTGGGGGGTTGCCTGTCCGGCGGGGGGAGGGGGCGGGCGGCGGCTTGCGGTTTATGAGCCAGCGCGCGTCTATGCATGTGTGCTTTAGGGGTGTTAGGGGTCGCCTTCCGAATGAGCCTTAATACCCAAAGCGAGGTCGCCCTCAAGAGAAGGGGTAAGCGGCGTAAGCGAGCAAGGTAGCATCCGCTGCGTTTTTCTGCGGTGCGGGTGAAGCGAGCGAACGGAGCGACCAAGTGAATTGGGGCGGGCGAGCGGTATCTAAGAGCGTAGCGAGGGAGTTTGCGCAGCGACATTAGCTGGCGGAGGAGCAAGCAAATCTGCCCGAGCGGAGCGTAATTCAGGCGACCCCTGGGGGTGACAGGGATGGGTGGGCGGATGGCGAAGCCCGTTCTTTTATGGGGGAGCGAAGGAATGGTTTTTGTCCGAAGCGAGCCCAATCTTTAGCCTCTTGCCAGCAAGCAACCAACGGGAGCGCCAGGTTCCAGGCTCTGTGCGGCCTGGGAATAGTCTTGGTCTGGATGGGGGCGTAGCGTGGCCGAGAGTCCGCCCAAGATAGCTGGAAACTAAATAACCTCTTACGGTCTCTCGGCAAGCGTTAAACGCCCCTAAGACAGATCCAAGCCCCAGCCGCACACGGTTAGAGCCTGGACCCAGCAACCATCGGGCAGCGCAGCCTGGCAAGTGGCGTTAGTCTTTGCGCACAAAGTGTGTGCCGCTGCGGTTTTCAGTCGGCACACTCTTTGGGCGTGTCTTTGTGCGAGGTAGGAAGGCGCGGAGCGGTTTTTGTCCGCGCCCCTAACCGAGCATGTCTTTTTGTTGTCATTTTGATGCGGAAGAATGATGGAATTACAGTTAGCAATCATCCCTATAGCGCAGCGGAGCGGAGCGGGCTGGATGATTGCGCTCTGTGGCGGTGCTGGATGGCGCAAGGTGCGCTGAAAACCAAGGAAGCAATTTGCGAGGACAGACGAGCGGAGATGAGCGTGAGCGAGGTACGAGCGGCAAGCGAACGCAGCGAGGAGCACCCGCAGCAATTTGCGCTCTATGCCAGCCTAGAAAGGTGCGAGCGTGGGCTGGTGTCCATGCGCTGATGGCCAAGGGCGGAGCACGGAGCGCGAATGGGCTGGGCGGAGGCCTTCAGGAGGGAACCTGCCCTTTCGCGTCTCGGTGCGGAGCAGTCCGTGCGCCAGCTGGAGCAGGATGCGTTGATGACTTAGATAGCAATCTTCCCAGTGCGGAGCCTGTCGGAGCACCTGGGAAGGTTGCGTCCTGTGGCGGCCTTGATAGGTGCGAGCGCTGGCTGGTGCACATCAGCTGGAATGACGGAGCGACGCATGATGCGCAATCTTAGGCTGGGGGATTCCCTCTCAGGGGGGAACCAGACAAGGTGCGCATGATGCGGAGCAGTCCGGGCGTAAAAAGTTACGAAATTGTGCTAAAATATAGTGAGCCTGTTTGAAGGCAATTCGATTGGTCTTTTACTTGTGGTTGAGGTTGTCCAGTGGACTCATAAGCCATTGGATGTGGGTTCAAATCCCACCCTCGCCACTTTGTGTTTAACGGGGGGAAGGATTATGAACTTCATACCTTTGGTGTAAGAAATTTCGCATAGAATAAAAAGTCATCTAGACAGGCATATAGGTCCCAAATTAAAATTCATAGTGGTCTGAATTGCAAGGGCCTAAAATGACTGAAACTGGAATATATCAATGGTTTGTTACGGATACGCAGGAAGACGATCTGCTGGAAAGGTGGATGGAGTCATTTATCATTGACAGGAAGATTCAAAATTTGGCATCTGGGACCATTTATTTCTATGTAGCTAAGCTAAAGCTATTTCTTGAATTTTGCAATCAACAAAGTATTCTTTACATTCATCAGTTAACACCATCAATAATAAGGGATTATTTAGGTTACCTTGCAGACAAGGGGCATAACCCAGGGGGGATACATGGGTGCTTCAGGACGCTGAGAACTTTCTTGTACTGGTGGGAGGAAGAGGTCGAACCGGAAGGGTGGAAGAACCCGATCCGAAAGGTGAAGGCACCCAAAGTGGCAGTGGAGCCTTTGGACCCAACACCAATTGGGGATATTGAGAAGCTGATCAGGACCTGCAGCAGCCAAACTTTGACGGATGTGCGCGATAAGACGATCCTGTATTTGCTATTAGATACTGGTGCTAGGGCGGCTGAGCTGTGTGCGATGAATATGAGTGATGTTGATGCTAAAGAGGGCACAATTCTGATCAGAAGGGGGAAGGGCAGGAAACCCAGGATGGTGTTTCTTGGCCAGAAGACAAAACGGTGTCTGAAAGAATATCTTGACATTCGCATAGATGAAAGCAGGGAGATTAAAGGGGATCCGTTGTGGATCACGAAGTTTGATGAGCGGTTGTCGTATTGGGGTTTGAATTTGATTTTGAAACGCAGAGCAAAGCTAGCAAGGATTGAAAAGCCTGAACTGCATGGGTTTAGAAGAGCGTTTGCCTTGAATTACCTGAGGAATGGGGGGGATATTTACACCTTACAGAAGTTGATGGGGCATGCGGACCTGCAGGTGTTAAGGCGGTACCTGGCACAAACGAACGAGGATCTGCAGATCGCGCACTATAAGTTCAGCCCGGTGGATAATTCGAGGTTATAGAAGGATGAGTATTGTAGAGAAAATTAAGACTTAATAACTATTGATAAATCAAGTTGATGTATGAGTAGTATTTGACAAATAGGCAGGAATAACCTGCTAAATTTCATCAAAACAAATATTTTTTCTATTTTCAGCCAGATGATCTACTGGTAATTCAGTTAAGAAATTTACAAGCACTGGAATTAATATATTTGAAACTTCTTTAACAGGAGATAGGGGTTCTCCCTTTGCGTGTCATTGTCCCTGTGACAGATTGGAAGGAACATTATGAACAAGCCGCCTGGTTGGTTCAAATAAAACCAAACAAACAAAATGGTCTCTCAAAAATCTCTGCCGCTGATGCTTTCCAACTTCGGTCATTGTCTGTTGAACGATTTATCCATCGTATTGGGATCTTAGATTCAGAATCTTTTAAGGAAATCCTTGAAGCCATAATGATTGTTCTGGGAATAAAGTTGACAGAGTAAACTAACTCACTTCCTCAATTAAAAACCATTTTGATATTTTATTTTAAATGATTAAAACCTTCACATAGCCATTTAAAACACATAAAGTTGGGGCTATAGGTAAGCGATATTATTGTGCCGATACCTGAACCTGAGCTATTCCTGTGAGAAATATGAGCGGCTGATGATAAGCAATTTTGAATTTTTTATGGAACAATTTAGTGATTATGATCATAAAACGGAACTAGTGGGTGCAATCTAGTGTATCATGTGGAATTTTTTCCTACTTGGAATCAATAATATGAAGGCATCGGACAAGTAAATAAAACCATTCATATGCAAAAAGGAAAAAATTTGGCTGATCTTTATTCACAACCCCTAATCTCTTTCCTTAATTTATACAATCCTGATGTAACCTTGTTAGCGCAAGGAGCAGTGGCTTTAATTCGCAATTTATTGCCAGACGCAATCGAAATGCTTGACCCGAGCGCCAACTTGGTTGCTTACGGGTCAGACCGAACGTACAAAGGGCTGATCTGTGGCATCACGCTTCACAAGGCGCACATCACCATCATGTTTGCTGATGGTGCGAACCTCCCTAATACAGATGGCTTGTTGGTTGGGACCGGCAAGAAAGCACGTCACATCAAGATTTCAAATTTACAGGATCTTAACCACCCGGCAATTCGCACTTTATTACAAGATGCCCTGAAAAATCACGGCCAGGCATTATAATTTCCAAGCACTGATTAATTCAATATACTTGGTATTTAGAATTAATATCAAATAGGCGCAGCATGTCAGCTAAAATATTAATAATTGACTGATTTGGTAAAGGAAATCATTATATGGTCAACAAAAAATTTTCACTTGAAGGTGTCTTACCCCCTATGATCACGCCCTTCAAGCAGGATGGCAAGGTAGACAGCCAAGCGATCATTCATAATATTGAGAAATGGAATAATGCTAACCTGGCTGGGGTTTTGGTCAACGGCTCCAACAGTGAAGCAGCCTATTTAAACCGGGCGGAAAGGCTGGAGATACTGCAGCTGGTGGTGAAACATGCCGACCCAACCCGCCACATCATGGCTGGCACAGGTTGTGAATCGCTGCAAGAAACGTTTGATTTCACTTATGCCTGCGCGGATTTGGGCGCTCAGAGCGCGCTGGTTTTAACCCCCTCATACTATAAAGACCAGATGACGAGCACTGTTCTGATTAACTTCTTCTCAAAATTGGCAGATAAAAGCCCAATCCCAATCTTGATTTACAACGTGCCGAAGTTCACTCAGATCAACGTCAAGGCGGACCTGGTAGAGGCGCTTTCTCAGCATCCCAACATCGTCGGGATGAAGGATAGCACGGGGGACATCTCTCAATTAGTAAGTTACTTGCGTGTAGCCGATAAAAGTTTTCAAATCCTGGTTGGCACGGCCTCGGTTTGGTACCCGGCGCTGACCCTTGGTGTAAAGGCCGGCATCTTAGCCTTAGCCAATAGCCACCCGGATGAATGCGCCTTGGTGCAGGAAGCTTACGAGCAGGGTGATCATGTTCGGGCAAAATCGATTTATACGGCCGTATTCTTGGTCAACCGGGCGGTCACAGCAAGCTATGGCATCCAGGGATTGAAATATGCTTGTGACCAAAAAGGATTTAAAGGCGGATACGTGCGCAGTCCCCTCATGGATTGCTCAGAAAAAGATAAACAGGCTATCCAGGCAATCTTGGATACAGCTGATCGAGAGTTACAAATGTTATCGATACATGGAGGTGAGTAATGGAAAAATTGGTCATGATACCCGGTCCGACGCCAGTGGTGCGTTCAATTCAAGACGAGATGGGGCGAGAAATCCAGGCCTTTGGTGACCCACGCTTTGTGAGTGACTATAAAGAAGTCATTGATTCGCTTGGCCAAATGGTAGGCTGCAAGGGAGCAAGCTTTGTGGTTGCTGGAACAGGGACGCTAGCGATGGAAATGGCGATAGCCAACGTCACCAAACCAGGCGATAATGTTTTGATCATCAGTCATGGCTTTTTTGGGGATCGTTTCAATGAAATTTGCGAGCGCAAGGACCTGCAGGTGGATGTGCTCCAATCTGAATGGGGCAAGATCGTGCCGCTCTCTGAAATAGAAGCAAAAATGAAAGAAAAATATTACGCGGCTGTGACGGTTACCCATGTGGATACCAGCACAGGTGTTCGTGCACCCATCCAGGAAATTGGTGATTTATTAAGCCAATACCCAGAAATTATCTACATTGTTGATGGGGTGTGTGCCACCGCGGCTGAGAAGGAAAACATGGCTGAGATGCACATTGACATTCTTTTTACAGCCACCCAGAAGGCTTTTGGTGTTTGCCCGGGATTATTCATGCTGTGGGCGAGTGAAAAAGCTTTAGCCCGGCGCAAATCGTTTGCAAAGATACCTGAATATTATGTTGATTTCCTAAAGTGGCTGCCGATTATGGAAGACCCGCGCAAATACTTTGCCACGCCAGCCATAAACCTGGTGTGGGCGCTCAAAGAAAGCGTGTGCATTATTAAGGAAGAAGGACTAATAAGTAGGTATGAGCGCCATGAAAAGCATGCCAGGGCAGTCCAGAAAGCGCTTGAAACTGTAGGCTTCAAGATACTCGCAGAGCCAGCGCATCGCGCAGTCACCCTCAGCAACGTGATTTATCCAGATGGGTTAGATGATCTTGCTTTTCGAGCAAAGCTATATGAGCTAGGTGTTATGGTTGCCGGTGGTCTCGGCCCTTATGCAGGCAAAATGTTCAGGTTAGGGCACATGGGGAATATCACAATGCATGACTTAGTGGCCGTGTTGTCCGTTATTGAACAAACCCTGGTTTCATTTGGTAAACCAATCAAACCTGGAACAGCGGTTGGGACTTACTTAGAAGAAATAAATGCTTAATTGTGCCACCAAATTGAAAAGCGTGATTAAGCTAACTTAATTATTCATTTTT
>Ga0209723_1001592_pt1 | contig 34456 bp, 26 predicted proteins | sample BiotimSIPDNA_2_FD_185750 | JGI IMG/M metagenome (GOLD analysis project Ga0209723, IMG submission 185750) | Anaerobic biogas reactor microbial communites from Washington, USA - Biogas_R2 time_0 SIP DNA (SPAdes) (version 2) | ecosystem: Engineered > Bioreactor > Anaerobic > Unclassified | place... | reverse complement strand
GAGCGATCAAAGGCAATCTGATTGGTGGGTTGAGGAGGTATATGTTGACAAGATAGATGTCTTCTCAACCGCACCCTACAAGAAAATATAGGGTATTGAGTGTTTGGGGACCTTCAGTCAGCCTGCCGCACTATTCAGTCAGGTTAGTTGCTGTGCAAACTACCTGACACTCCGGGTTGAAAACCTGACTGCAAATTGCCATGATACGGGGATAATAAAGTCCTACGCAATGGAAGTCTACACCCTCACCTCATATCCTCTCCCTCGTGAGGGAGAGGAAGAATAGCTCTTGCGTAAAAAAAGCCGACCCCTCCCGAGGTCGGCTTTGTGTTTCATTCAACTTGGGCTTTTCAGCTCTGGGGTTCCTGCGGCCAGGACTCTAGGGCTTGCTTGACCTTATAAAGGAAGTCATCTGCAGCTTCGCCATCTAAAATGCGGTGGTCAAAGACGTATGACAGGTAGATCATCGGGCGGATGGCGATGGCATCGTTACCCAGTGCATCGCTGACCACCACGGCGCGCTTCTGCATGGCGCCGGTGCCTAGGATGCCAGCCTGGGGCTGGAAAATAACAGGCGAGGCAAACAGCGATTTGCCAGTGCCGTGGTTGGTAAGGGTAAAGGTGCCGTCCTTGACCTCATCGGGCTGTAGCTTTTTGGCGCGTGCTCGCTCTGCCAGGTCATTGACCTGCTTGGCAATGCCCAGTAGGGACAAGCCCTCTGCCTGCTTGATGACCGGCACAATCAGTCCGTCCTTGCCCAGGGCAACGGCCATGCCGATGTTGAGTGTGTCATGGACGAAGATGCCTTCATCGGTCCAGGTGCTGTTGGCCATGGGGTAGGCTTGCAGGGCTTTGGCGATGGCGGCAATGAAATAGGCCGTCAGGGTCAGGTTGACGCCTTTCTCCGCAAACTGTGGCTTATGCGCCTTGCGATGCGCCAATACCGCGCTGAGGTCGGCTTCCATGACGGTCAGCACGTGCGGGGCAGCCTGTTTGGATTGCACCATGCGCTCGGCAATGCGCTTGCGCACGGAGGTGTGCGGGATCAGCTTGCCCGGGCCTGTTGGCACTGGGGCAGGCTCAGCGCTTCGGACGGGCTGCATTGGTTGGGTTGGCGCTGGTTGAGTCGCTGGGCTGGTTGGACGGGTGGTACGATTTTCAATATAGGTAAGGATGTCATTTTTCGTTATCCGCCCATCCAAGCCCGTGCCGCTCACCAGGGCTAGGTCCACCTGGTGTTCTTGCGCAATTTTGCGCACCAGGGGGGAAATATAGGAACTCCTTAAAGAGCCCTCATCCGCAGGCGCACTTTCTAGGGCTGCGGGTGGCGGCGCTTCAGATTCAGCTTCGGCTGGCAGGTTTGCGGTCTCTTGGACTGGCGCGCTTTCTTCTTCCAGCGCTTCGCCGGGCTTGCCGATCCATGCCATCACCTCGCCCACCTTGACGGGCTGGTCTTGCGGGGCAAGGATCTTCAACAGGGTGCCGGCAGCCGGGCTGGGCAGCTCGGTGACCACCTTATCGGTTTCCACCTCCACCAGGGCTTCCATCTCTTCTACCTGGTCGCCTTCCTGCTTGATCCAGTTAACCACAAATAATTCTTCAACACCTTCCCCCGTTCGGGGGGCAATCAATTTTTCTGCCATAATTTCCTCCTCAGCTCAATTCTGGAAAACGCGCGGGGTCTACTTCGCGCATCATGCTATAAACTTCATCAAAGATAGATTCGGCATTGGGCTTGGAATAGTAATCGCCATCAGAGCCGTAAGCCGGGCGGTGATTGGCGCCGGGTAGTGTGCGGGCGGGCGAATCCAGCCACTGGTAGCCAGCTTGTTTTTCAAGCACCTGCTGCATCATGTAGGCGGTGGTACCACCAGGCACGTCCTCATCCACAAAGAGGATGCGCGAGGTCTTCTGCAGGGATTTGCCAATCATGCCGTGGATATCAAAGGGTAATAGGGACTGTACGTCGATCAGCTCGATATCGATGCCCACCTGTGCCAGTTTTTCAGCTGCTTCCATGGCGATGCGCACGGTGGCGCCGTAGGTCACCAGGGTCAGGTCTTTGCCTTCGCGCAGGATCTCCGGCACGCCAATGGGCACGGTAAATTCACTGATGTTTTCCGGCATCTTCTCCTTCAAACGGTAGCCGTTGAGCACTTCCACCACCAAGGCCGGGTCGTCGGACTTCAGCAGGGTGTTGTAGAAGCCGGCAGCGCGGGTCATATCACGCGGCACCAAGACATGCACGCCGCGCACCAGGTTGAGGATGCCAGCCATAGGCGAACCGGAATGGAAGATCCCTTCCAGGCGGTGGCCACGGGTACGGATGATGACGGGGGCTTTCTGCCGGCCGGCGGTGCGCCAGCGCAGGTTGGCCAGGTCGTCTGCCATAATCTGCAGGGCGTAGAGCAAGTAATCCAGGTATTGGATTTCAGCAATCGGCCGCAAGCCCCTCAGGGCCATGCCGATGGCCTGGCCGAGGATGGTGGCTTCACGGATGCCGGTATCCGAGACACGCAGGGCACCATATTTTTCCTGAAGGCCGCGGAAGCCCTGGTTGACATCGCCCAGCTTGCCCACGTCTTCACCAAAGGCAACCAGGCGGGGCTCGCGTTCGAGGGCGGCATCAAAGGCAGCGTTAATCACTTCAAAGCCCATCACTGTTGGCGAGCTCTCGCTGAACTGAGGTGCAACTGCCGGCACCTTGAAGGGGCTTTCTTCGCTGGTGGAGAATTGGTAAGACTCGTAATAGCGCGTCTTGCGATCCTGCAGGTCACTGGCAAGTTTTGAAAACGCCTGGCGGGCGGGGGTCTGCGCACTGCGCGTGAGCACTAAAATTTCGTGCGCTGCTTCAGCCACATCGCGAAAGAGCGGGTCTGGCACGGCATTCATGGTATCGATGATGCGCTTGATCTGCTCAGCAGATTGCGAGCTCTGCGCTACGGCTTGCATGGCTGCGCTGGCTTCCTGGCGCAGGGCTTTGATTGGCGCTTGGAAGGCTTGCCAAGCTTGCTTGCGGGTATTCTCAACCAGCTGGCGGTCTTCTTTTTCCCATTGGTCCAGTTCCTCAGCGCTAGCAATATCGTTTTCAATCATCCACGCACGGAAGCGTGCCAAGCCATCAAAATCCTTCTCCCACTGCAGCCGCTCAGCCGATTTGTAGCGCTCGTGCGAGCCGGAGGTGGAGTGCCCCAGGGGTTGGGTAGCCTCGGTGACGTGCACCAGGGCGGGGATGTGATATTGGCGGGCAAAGCTGGCGGCTTCTTGGTAGGTATTCAACAGGGCGGGGTAATCCCAGCCGGAAACGGAGTAGAGGTTATAGCCGCGGTCGCATTTATCGGCCGGGCATGGTACGCGCTCAAAACCCTGCAGGATGGCATGGATATTTTCTTTGACCATTTGGAACTCGTTGGGCACAGAGATGCCGTAGCCGTCATCGTAAACCGTGATAACCGCTGGGGCATGCAGCACGCCAATGGCATTGACCGCTTCCCAAAACAGCCCTTCAGAGGTGGAGGCGTTGCCGATAGTTGCCCAGGTGACCTCGTCGCCATGCTTGGAGAACTGCTCAAATTGCTTCAAGCTTTCCAGGCGGCGGTAGAGCACTGAGGCATATGCCAAGCCAACCGCGCGCGGCATTTGCGAGGCGGTGGGGGCTATATCTGCCGAGGTATTGTATTGGTCGGTCTGGTTTAGCCAGCGTCCCTGCTCGTCAATGAGAGGCGAAGAAAAGTGACCATTCATGTTGCGTCCGCCGTTATGCGGCTCGACCTCTTTATCGGCGTGGGCGTAAAGCTGGGCAAAAAACTCGTCTAATGAAAGCAAGCCCAAGGCCATCATCCAGGTTTGGTCGCGGTAGTAGCCAGAGCGCCAGTCACCTTTTTGAAAGGCATGCGCAATGGCAATTTGGGGTAATTCTTTGCCATCCCCAAAGATGCCAAACTTGGCTTTGCCAGTCAGCACTTCGCGGCGGCCAATGGTGGATGCCTGGCGGGATCTGTAGCCCAAGCGGTAATCTTTGATGATTACCTCCTTTGGGAAGGGTAGTGAATTAGTTTGCGCGAGTGTCATATGCCTCCAGTCGTTAATTGCTTAATATCGTTACAAACATTATACGGATTCAGCTGGCTGACTTCCAGAAATTGTATAAGCCATTGCAAGCTGGTGAGTCAACCACGCCGCTGAGCCGTGTTTATTTAATTAACCTGTTATTAATGGGATGAAATACGGGCTATTTGGTTACATTAATAATGTGTTTGAAGAGGCGCAAGATTCCCTACAAGCCCAGCGCGATCACCAAAAACCAGGCCACGATGCCAAAGAAAATAGCCCACTCCAGGATGGGCATCACCCAGACCTTGGGGCGCGCGGCTTCTAGGGGGTTCAGCGCATCGGCAGTTGGCTGGGCAGCTTTTGCCATCAGGAATAGGAAGCTCGCAAAGGCGAGGATGGCCGGCAGGCCTGCTAGGGCGTATGCGCGCGGCAGTAACAGGGTATAGGCGTCCTGCAGGGCAATGGCCAGGCTAAACGATAACACCATCGCCAGCCCAGCGCGGAAAAAGGTCATGGCGGCGGCGGCATGCGGTTTGAGCTTGTTCATGGGGAAGACACCTACAAAACCAAGCCCCAGGGCGGTGACTCCGCCTGCCAGCAAGCCCAGCTTGGCGATGAAACCCGGCAGCATTAGCCCAAAGCTTAGGCTGGCCGGTAGCAGGCAGAGACCGGAAAGAATCAGACCCAGGTTGAAAACCCAGGCCAGTTTGGAGACCCCCACTTCACCCAGCTCTGAGATGAAATGGTTGAGGGGAGAGTGGGCCTGGCCCTGTTTGCCGCGGTAGGCCAGGGCTGGGATGAGCGACCCCAACACGGCAAAGAGCACACCGGCACTGGCCATGAGTTGAAAGGTGAGTGGGTTTTTGAGAAGTGTCAGAATCATGATGCCTCGTCGGGAATGTTATTCTTTCTGATCATTTACATTATTGTAGTTGTTATTTGGTAGAATCATCGCATGAATGACACATTACAGAATAATATAGCAATTCTAGCCATTTTGCCTTATCTTGTTTTGATCCTACTTGTCCTTTATATAAAAAAACGTCAATGGGCTGGCTGGCGAGAATCACTCCTGTTGGGGACAACGCTGTGGGGATTGGTTATCACTGCAATAACCGAAATCCTTTCTTTATTTAATGCGATTACTTTTCTCTCTTTTCTTATTTCCTGGTCTGCTCTGTTGGTATTGTTTTTAGCAGTTTTTATCTTAAGTGAAAATAAATTGTCTTTCTTGGATATAAAAGCCTTTATCAAGAATCTTAACGAGTTTGAACTAGCAATGATTGTTGGGATTGTCATGTTGATAATCGGGGTTGGAATAACAGCATTTATCTACCCACCTAATACCGGTGATTCTGTGACATACCATATGAGCCGGGTGATCCATTGGATTCAAAATCAGAATCTAAGATTCTTCCCCACTTCTTTTCTCAATGAGAACGATAGGAATCCCTGGACCGAGTTTGTTATTTTACAATTCCAAATTTTAGGTAAAGGCGATTTATTTGCCAATTCTGTCAACTGGGTTTTCATGATTGGCTCAATTATTGGGGTTACCCTGATTGCCAAAAAACTGAATGTATCCACCCGTGGACAAATCTACACTGCCCTGTTTTGCGCCACTATCCCGATGGTTGTATTGCAAGGCTCTAGCACCCAAACCAATTTACCGCAATCGTTTTGGTTAATCTGTTTTATTTATTTTGCTATGCAGCTCATTGATAAGTTTAATTTAGTCTATGTGATTGGTGTGGGCTCTGCTTTGGGATTAAGTATTCTGACCAGGGTTACATCTTACCTGTTTGCATTTCCTTTCTTGATGTGGATGGTCTTCTTACTTTTCAAGAATAAAGTAAAAAAGAAATGGCTAAGCATGATATTGATTGCCATACTGACCCTGGCAATCAACACAGGCCATTATGCTCGTAATTATGGTTTGTATGGCAACCCGATTGGTATTGCGACTGAACAGGTTACTGGTCTGCCCATGCTCACCAACGAGGTTTTTTCACCCTCAGCGATTACATCGAATGTGGTCAGAAATATCGCTATCCAATTCCGCACACCATTTCCCAAATTAAATTTCATTTTTACCAGAATTATTGTTGGTATTCATGACAGGATCTTAAACATTCATGTCAGTGACCCCCGAACAACTTTTGCGTGGAGTCCAAATTTTATTATTGGGCTCTTTGACGTGCATGAAGATGGCACCGCTAACATCTGGCACATGATACTGATAATAGCTTTTTCATTACTATACCTAATCAAGAAACCCAGACCCAAGGCTATGGGCCTTTACATTTTATTATTATTCATAGGCTTTTTGATGTTTTGCAGCGTCATAAAATGGAACGTTTGGAATAGCCGCCTTCATATTCCTTTATTCATTTTGTTTTCACCATTGCTTGGTTATTCACTTTCTAAAATTTCGAGTAGGCTTGTCTCTATTGGGATCGCGATTCCCTTTCTAATGGCCTCTTTAATTTTCCTGTTTCAATCCAACACGCGGCCCCTGGATCTGACAAAGATGGCTGAGATCGTTCAAGAACGTGATAGGCAATATTTTAATAGCAGATATAATGCTGATGAAATTGATGATTATTACATAAACGCAACCCAAGCCTTAATCAGTACCCAATGCAATGTCATTGGCATGAATATCCCTGTAAACACATTAGAGTACCCCCTATACATCTTCCTAGAAAAGTACTTCGGTGATGAGCTTGTCCTTGAGCATATCAATGTATCGAACCTATCAAGTAGGTTAACGGAGCGATTCCCGCCTAATGATTACTGTGCAATATTACAAATTTCTACAACACCGCCGAAATTGATCACTGTTCAAGGAAAGCCTTACTCGCTGTATTGGAAAGAAAACGGATTCCAAATTTACCGCCCTTAATTGCCCTGTCAGTCAGGTGATCCAGATCTTATTTAAACTAATAAGCCGGGCGAATCTGAGTTCCTGAGTTAATCAAGTGCGGTATAATTTGTACCAGTTATGTCCCAATATTTAATGAACCGCGGCAAAAACGGTTCGTATTTTACCAATTTAACCTGAGAAGGAGAAATACCTATGAAAGTTGTTATTGTAGGTGGTGTGGCTGGCGGTGCCAGCACAGCAGCGCGGTTAAGGCGCATGGACGAAAGTGCCGAGATCATTATGCTTGAACGCGGCCCGTATATTTCTTTTGCGAACTGCGGCCTGCCCTATCACATCGGCAAAGTGATCGAAGAGCGCAGCAAACTGCTGGTGGTAACCCCAGAAGACCTTAAAGCCATGCTTAACATCGACGCCCGTATCAAAAACGAGGTGGTGCGCATCAACCGCTCAGAGAAGACTGTGACGGTGCGCGAGGTGGAAAGCGGGCGTGAGTATGAAGAAAGCTATGATAAGCTGGTGCTCTCACCTGGGGCTGGCCCGATCGTGCCGCCTTTACCAGGGGTGGACCTGCCAGGTGTATTTACCCTGCGTAATATCCCCGACATGGATAAGATCAAAGCTTTTGTTGACCAAAAGAAACCTGCCCGTGCGGTGGTGGTCGGCGGCGGCTTCATTGGCCTGGAGATCGCCGAGAACTTACAGCATCGCGGCGTACAGGTGACCCTGATTGAAATGCTCAACCAGGTGATGGCACCGGTAGACTATGAAATGGCTGCGCTGGTGCACCAACACCTGATCTTTAAGCGCATTCGCCTGGCATTGGGCGATGGATTGAAGTCCATCGAAGAAGGCGAAGCTGGCTGGCTGAAGGTGCGCCTTTCCAGCGACCGCCAGGTGGATGCCGAGATGGTGATCCTTTCCATTGGCGTGCGCCCGGAGAACATGCTTGCTAAAGAAGCCGGGCTGGAGATTGGCTTTAGGGGCACAATTGCCACCAACCAACATATGCAGACTTCTGACCCGGATATTTACGCCCTGGGTGACGCTGCCCAGGTGACCAGTCGCATCACTGGTGAAGCAACCGCCCTGGCTTTGGCAGGGCCTGCCAGCCGGCAGGGGCGTGCGATTGCTGATCACATCACTGGGCGCGATGCACGCTTCAAGGGTGTATGGGGCACCTCGGTGGTAAAGGTCTTTGACCTGACCGTGGCTGGCACAGGCTTGAACACCCGCCAGTTAGAACAGGCTGGGCTGCCCTTTAACAGCGTGTTGATCCATGCTTCCAACCATGCCGGCTACTACCCCGGCGCATCCCCGATGGCGCTGAAACTGCTGTTCAGCCCGGAAGGCAAGATTTACGGCGCCCAGGCGGTCGGTATTGAGGGTGTGGAAAAGCGCATTGACGTGATTGCCACAGCCATGTACGGCGGGTTGAGCGTGTATGACCTGGAAGAGTTGGAGCTGGCTTATGCACCGCCTTACAGTTCTTCACGCGACCCTGTCAATATTGCTGGCTTTGCTGCTGCCAACACATTGCGCGGTGACGTCAAACAAATGCATTGGGAAGAAGTCAACAAGCTTGACCGGCAGGAATATTTCATCCTGGATGCGCGTTTGCCCGAAGAACTGCCGCTGGGCATGATTGACGGCGCAGTCAACATCCCCTTGCAACAGCTGCGCAAACACATTAATGAGATCCCGAGAGATAAGAAGATCTTAGTATACTGCCAAACCGGTCAGCGTTCCTACTTTGCTGCGCGTGCGCTGAAGCAGCTTGGCTTTGACGTGTATAACCTCTCCGGCGGTTATAAGACCTACTCACATGCCGTGGGCAGGCAGTCCAATTTTGATGTGTTTGAAAACGTCACCATCTCCAGCCGTGAAGAAATCTTGGAAGTGCCACCGCAAAGCGCGATTAGCGGGGCAGAGTTTAGCGTGGATGCCTGCGGGCTGCAGTGCCCTGGGCCGATCCTCAAGCTCTACAACAAGATCAAAGAAGTTAACGAGGGCGATATTGTCACCGTCAAAGCCACCGATTATGGCTTCACCACCGACGTGGAAGCCTGGGCACAGTCGACTGGCAACCGCCTGCTCTCATTGGATACCGAGAAAGGCGTGATCGTTGCCAAGATTCAAAAAGGCACCCCCAAACCGCAGGCAACAGCAGCCATGGGCCAGGACAAGACCATGGTGGTTTTCTCTGGCGACCTGGATAAAGGCATCGCGGCTTTTATCATCGCCAACGGCGTGATTGCCAGCGGGCATAAGGCGAGCATGTTCTTTACATTCTGGGGCCTGAACCTGCTGCGTAAGAACCAGGCTGTACCGGTCAAGAAGAACCTGGTGGAGAAGATGTTTGGCTGGATGATGCCGCGCGGCACCCAGAAAGCAAAGCTGTCGCAGATGCATATGGCAGGCATGGGCACGGCCATGATCAAGGGCATCATGAAGAAGCACAATGTGGACAACCTAACCACCATGCTGGAGACCGCCCGTGAGAACGGCGTGCGCTTGATGGCCTGCCAGATGAGCATGGACCTGATGGGCATCAAACGCGAAGAGCTGATTGATGGCATTGAGACCGTCGGCGTGGCTACCATGTTGGCGGCTTCGGATGATTCGAACGCGGTGATATTTATTTAGGCGCAAGATTTTTAAAGATAACAGCCCTGCTATTTTACATGAATGGCAGGGTTGTTTTGAACATACAGTAGGGGCGGGTTTGCAATCGAAAATAATCTAGAACCTTCAACACATAAACCTGCCCCTACAGATACACTGCGTCTTTGCGGACTCTGCGCGAGGAGTAGGTTTTTGTCGTCACGATAATAATCCGGCGCGATCGGAGGGGCGTTTTAATACCTTATACAAGCACATAAACCTTATATAACAGATCACGAAGCATAGATTTATGCTAGAATAGTTCGTTGGTACAAAACGATGTTTTTGCCAAACACCATAACAATTCACGGCTGGTCAGTGACCAGCCGGATTAATGTAAGCACAAACCAAAGGAGAAGTAAATGCGCAGAGATCAACACCTCAAATTCAACCAAGACGCGCCCGACCTCACGCTGCTCAACACCGCCTCTGAGCCGGTGCGGCTTTCGATCCTGTGGGCAGACAAGCCCCTGCTGCTGGCATTCACACGCCATTTCGGCTGCACGCAGTGCAAGGAGATGCTTTCTGAGCTGGTAACCTCGAAGAACAAGCTCGACGAAGCTGGCCTGGATATTGCCGTCATCATGCATGCCAACCCCACAGAGGCTGCCGCTTTCGCTGAGACCTTCGCACCTGGACTGCTGACTTTAGCCGACCCAGACCGCAAAGCTTACCTGGCATACCGGGTTGAGCGCGGCAACATTTGGCAAACCGTTCTCAATTGGAAAGTGTTCCGGGCGGTCAAAGAAGCCAAAAAGAATGGCTTCATGCTTGAACCACCTCCAGCCGGGCAGGACGCCATGCAGATGTCTGCCATTTTTATCATCAATACACGTGGAAAAATCGTGCTGCCTTTTTATTATGACAACATTGCTGACCACCCCAGCCTGGACGTTTTGCTGAGCGGGGTATTGACCACCGATTGGGATAAACCTTTTGAAGGCCCCATTGGACCGGGTGTCAAATCATCACACTTAAAATTGGAGAAGTAATCATGAAAAAAATGTCCTTATTAATCATCATTTTGTTAACTAGCGCCTTACTGCTTTCTGCCTGCGCGCCGAAAGCCGAAGAAAGCGCCACCCTGCCAAACCCAACTGAACCCCAAAGCTTGATCGCTGAAGGGCGCCTGGTGCCTGTCAACACGCTTGATGCTGCCTTCACCATCCCTGGCCAGGTGGTAGAAGTTTTGGTGGCTGATGGCGAACAAGTTACCGCAGGCCAAGGGCTGGCACGCCTAAAAGCCTCTGAAGCAGCTATTGCCGCATTGGAAGCTGCCAAAGCCCAAGCCCTAATTGCCCAGCAAGCCCTTGATAACCTGATGAAAAACGCCGAACTCAACCTTGCCCAAGCGCAGGTAGATGTGAACAATGCCCAGGAACGCCTGGATGTTGCCACAGAGGACTTAGAACTCGACGGCAGCGCTGAGAATATTGCCAAGTTTACATTAGCAGATGCCGCCTTGAAATTAGCCAGCGATAAACTAAGCTTAATGATGGAAAATACCGGCCTGGATCCACGCGCTCTTGAAGTCACCATGGCACAATTACAAGCCGCCAATGCAAGCCAAGCCGCTGCGCAAGCCAATGTGGAAGCCGCTGTATTGAAAGCCCCCGTCGCCGGCACGGTGGTGGACCTTGACCTTAAACCTGGCCAACTGGTCAGCGCTGGGGTGCCTGTGATCACCATTGCGGACTTCAGCAACTGGCTGGTTCGCACCGAAAACCTGGCCGAGATCAACATCAGCAAGGTCTCCCTTGGGCAAGCGGTTGACGTGGTCTTTGACAGCCTGCCAGAGCAGACCTTCAAAGGCAGCGTGACCCACATCAACAGCCGCTACGAAGAAAAACGCGGCGACATCACCTACACCGTCACTATCCAGCTGAACGAAGCTGACCCGCAACTGCGCTGGGGTATGACGGCGGCTGTTTTCTTCCTGCCCTAAGGACCAACACAATGGGAAATGCATTTTCATTAGCCAGTTACCTGGCCCTGAAAGAAATCTGGCGCAACCGCGGGCGTTTTTTGCTGGTGAGCCTAGTGATTGCCCTGATCACCCTGTTGGTGTTGTTCATCGCCGCTTTGGGTGAGGGCTTGGGCAACGGCAACCGCGAATACCTCTCCAAGCTGGACGCCGACGTATTGGTCTACCAGGCCAAATCCGAACGCCTGATCGCCGCCAGCCGCCTGAGCCGGGATAGACTAGCTGCTGTGCGGCGGGTTGAAGGCGTGGCCGATGCCGGCATGTTGGGCACTGCCAGCGCTACCCTAATTTTGCCTCAAGGCGAAGAGACCCTCAAAGTTGCCCTGCTGGGGGTTGAATCTGGGCGTGTGGGTGAGCCAAAGGTGATTGAAGGCCGCCAGCTCAGCACAGACCTAGCCCAGGAAGTGATCATCGATGAGAGCACTGCCATACGCAGTAACCTGCAGGTGGGCGACAGCCTGACCCTGCGGGTGACGCAAGGCACGCGCGATGAGTTCTTTACCCTGGCTATCGTTGGCAAGTCTGACAGCCAGCAGTACTCCCTGCAGCCGTCACTGTTTGTGCCCTTTTTCACTTGGGACCGCATCCGCCCCAAATCGGAAGCAGAAATTTCCAGCGCCAACCCGGTGGCCAATGTCATCCTGGTCAGTTTGGAAGATCCCGAGCAGATCGATGAAGTGCGCGCACGGCTGGTGAACCAGGTGGATAACGTTGAAACTGCCAACAAGAGCGAAGCCATCGCTGCCCTGCCCGGCTATACCGCCCAACAGAGCACGCTCAATACGCAAGGCGGTTTCACGCTCTTCATCGGCATCCTGGTAATCGGCGGTTTTTTCCAGATCCAGATTTTGCAGAAAGTCTCACAGATCGGGGTGTTGAAAGCCATTGGCACCGCGAACCCGGTGGTAGCGCTTTCTTCCGTGATCCAGATCGTGATGATCACCGTAATTGGCGTGACGATTGGCGCACTGCTGACCTTTGCCTTCTCGCTGTTCTTCCCGCCCACAGTGCCAATTGTGTTCAACGGCACCACTTCGGCGATTGCCATCGTGGCGCTGCTGTTGATCGGCCCATTGGGAGGCCTGGTTTCTATCCGCTATGCCACCAAGATCGAACCGCTCAAAGCCTTAGGGCTTTCGAATTAGGAGGCAGGGATGGCAAATTACGCACTTGAAACCAAATCTGTATTGAAAGCCTACGAAACCGACTTCGGTACCATTAAAGCTGTGGACGACGTTTCAATTGCCGTTGAAGCCGGTGAATTCGTCGCCTTGGTGGGACCGAGCGGCTCTGGCAAGACCACCATGCTCTCCATCCTGGCCGCCTTGCTGCAGCCTACCGCTGGGCAGATTTTACTGGACGGCAAAGACCTGGCCGGCATAGACGACAAAGCACGCGTGCAGCTGCGCCGGGAGAAGATCGGCTTTACCTTCCAGGCCAATAACCTGGTGCCTTACCTGACAGCCCTGGAAAACGTGGAGTTGATGCTGCGCCTGAACAACAAGCTGGATAAGACCGGCAGGCTGCGCGCACGTGAACTGCTCAGCCGTTTGGGTTTGGGCGAGCGCTTGAATAACCTGCCTGGGCAGATGTCCGGCGGGCAGCAGCAGCGAGTGGCCATCGCACGCGCCCTGATCCACAACCCCAGCCTGGTTTTGGCAGACGAGCCGACCGCTAGCCTGGACACCGAACGAGCCTACCAGGTGGTGGAGACCTTTGCCGGCCTGATCCACGAGCAAGGCCGCGCTGGCATCATGGTGACGCATGATTTGCGCTTGGTGGAATACGTGGACCGCGTATTGATGATGCGCGATGGCAAGCTGGTGGAGGTCTACCAGACCCGTGAGGAGATCATGGGCTTGGCGACCGGCAACCGCCACTAAGCAAACACCCTACTTAAAAAACTGCCCTGGTGATTTGAAATACCAGGGCAGATTGCATTTAATGAGAGGACTGCTAGTGTGATTCCCCGCCGATCTTGACGCGCGGGTCCACAATAGCATACACAAAATCCAGCAGGAAGACAGTCATTGCCAGCAGGTAAGCGTAGATGATGGTGGTGCCTACGATGACGGGCGTGTCATATAAGCCAATGGCTTTATAGGTGACCACACCCAAACCAGGCCAGTTGAAGACCGTTTCGGTAATGATTGCACCGGTCCAGATGGTAATCAGCAGCAGGGCAAAGGAGGTAATGATGGTGGGCAGGGTGGGGCGCAAGACATAGCGGCGCTGGACGTTGCGCGGTTCCAAACCTTTGGCTTTTGCCATGTCCACATAATCTTCGGAGGAATAAATCAGGAAGAAGGTGCGCCAGTCGTAGATACTGATAAAGAAGGAGCTTAGAATAAGCGAGCTAGCCGGCAAGATCATATGCTTGAGCACGCTGAGCGCCCTTTCGATAAAGCTATCTGGCACAGGTGCATCAATCACACCGCCGAAGGGCAGGATCTTCAATACCGAGGCAAACAGCAGGATCAGGAAGATGCCGTAAAACCAGGCGGGTATGGCCGAGCTGGGTGAGAGGGTGATGATGACCTTATCCCAAAAGCTGCCGTAATGCATGGAAAGCGCCAGGGCAAGCAGCAGGGTACTGAAGAAAAGAATTAACTCCGCTGTGCCCATCAAAAGCAGGGTGTAGGGTAAGCGCTGCAGGATGATCTGCCGCACGTTGCGCGAGCCATCGTCAGCGGTCATGCTTTGGGAGCGACCCAGGCGCAGGGTAAGTGCGTTTTTCATGAAGCGCAGGGTGCGCACGATCAGGGGCTGGTCTAGGTCGAGCCGTTCCACTTCGTTTTGAATGCGCTCGGCAATTAATTCATTCTTGAGCTGGGGATCCAGTTGTTTGAAGGCAGGGTTCATCTGGACCTGGATAGTGATGCGGTCACGAATTTCGGCTTTCATCATTTCGTCAACATAGCCGCCCATATTGGCAATCATGATGGTCAGGAATATGCCAATCACGACCGTAACGAACAAAGACACCAGCTTAACTGCTGAATAACGCATAAGGCGCCCAAAGGCCGTGTTTTTATTCAGTAAGCGCTGTGGTTTATATTTTTCAATCCAGGTCGAAATGCCCATAAAAATGCCTCTCCAAAAATAAGAGCGCGGGGTGTTTCAGCAAATGAATTCATCCACACAACAACCCGGCGCAGAGGAGTATTGTAGTCCCTGCGGCTTAAGAATGCAAGAGGGATTTTAATCTCTGCGAACTAATGCTGCGCAATGGCTGCCAGGCGCTCGGAGAGCGGCGGGTGCGAATAATGCAGCAGCACGTATAGGGGATGCGGGTTGAGATTGGCCAGGTTTTCCTGGGCAAGGATGCGCAGCGCACCCTGTATGGCAGCTTTATCCGCCAGCTCAGCCGAGAAAGCATCGGCAGCATACTCGGCCTTGCGGCTGAGGAAGTTGAGCGGGATATCCAGCAGCAAGTCCAGCGGGCTGATGAGGATGGAGAATAATAATAAGCTAAACCCAAAATGCGCCCCTGAAAGCCCAAAAGCCTGGGCAAGGGCATTATTACCAGCAACCAAGCCAAACAGGGCTAGGTAAGCGCCGATCATTAAAATCTGCTGCAGCAGTATCTTGGGAACGTCTTTATGCACGGCATGCCCCAGTTCATGCGCTAAAACAGAGACGATCTCATCCTCGCTCATTTTTTCGACCAGGGTGTCATAAAGCACCACCTCTCGCGTGCGGCCCAGCCCGCTAAAAAAGGCATTCAGCTTGGTGGAGCGGCGCGAGGCATCCATAACCGAAATAGCCGAGACCTTAAAGCCTACGCTAGCTGCCAGGGCTTCGATCTTTGTCCTTAGCGCACCTTCCGGGAGGGGGGTCAACTTGTTAAATAGCTTCACAAACAGTTTATTGAGGGTGAACAAAATGACCATGATGATGGCTATGGCAATCCAGGCAGTCAAAATGAATAACCACTGGCGATCGGCATACATCATAAATGGCACTTGCAGCCCCGCCACCAGCCCGCCCCCCAACACGCCCACCAACAACAAGTTCTTCAATTCATCCAAGAAGAAAGTCTTGCGGGTGGATTTGTTGAAACCAAACTTTTCCTCGAGGACAAAGGTGGCATAGTAATCAAAGGGTAAACCTAAGAGCATGTTGAATAAATAATAAACCCCCAAAAAGGCCAGGTTGCGCAAGATCGGGTTTTCAAACCAGCTATTAGCCAGGCGCTCCAGCCAGCCAAAGGCACCAGACAGCAGCAGGATGATCAACAGGAGCGTGCTGAAAGTCTTGGTGATCAGACCGAAGCGCATGGTTTCCATGCTGTAGTTGAGCCACTTGTCGTATTTTTCCTGGTCATAGACATCCCTCACGTTTTGAGGAATGGGCTGTTTACGGTGCTGGTAGTTTAAGATGGTAACGATAAGGTCGAAAATAAACATCAGGATAATAATAGCGATAACGATGGTCTGTGACATTGAATGCTCCTAATATTGCGTGTAATAGCGTGAGCTTTATGATACCGCAAGATTTGTATGACAGGATAAGACAATTTGAAATGACGAGGAAACGTGTCAAATAGCAGGTTGGTGTTGGGTTTCTGCCAATGCCAAACTGTACCAAACCAATAGCTTATGGGTGGCTATTAGGGGATTTGCTTTCCCTATAGCCAATTAAATTGCCTCTCAAAAACCACCCGTTATGCTCGTTACGACCACATCTCACTTCAAAATCAGCGGTAGGTAGGTGTTTAGCAATGTCTCCAGCCAGCTTTCAAACCAGAAACCGATGCTAGCCCAGTAGCCTACTGGCTCTAAAACACCAACCTGGCTCTGGCCGATGGTGGAGCCCAGGGTGAATGGCTCGCTTTTGTCAAAGATCACCCCGCCGCTGCTGAGAACAGATCTTTCCAGGCTCAGCCCGGCGCGGGTTTCAGCTGCTGCGACCGGACGACCCAGCTTGAGAACACTGAGTAGTAGTAATAAGGTAAGCACACCGAAGCAAATGAACAGGCGCTTTTTCATGGTTCCACCGCCAGGACATTAAAGGTTTGCCCATCAATTAGCGCTACAGGGGTTTCACCCAGGCTATAAATCATCCAATGGCCAGCTGTACCATCACCGCAAAAGGCGTTTGATGTAAGATAAGACACTCCTAATGGGTAGCGCGGAGGGGTGACAAAATTATCTCGATAGGTGACTAGTAAAATTGCGTTTGGATTGTTATCGATTTTGCTATTGTAGATAACAGTTGCGTATGTATGCACTGAGCAAATATTAGTACTCTCAACTCTGTGTATGAAAGCAGGCGTATTCGTATTGATGCCTGCATTATAAACTTGAATTTTTCCAAAAATCCCCAAGGCTGGACCATCATCGGAATATGCCATCAATGCTGGTTCAGTTGCAGAATTTGTCGTTGCATAAACGCCTGGACCTTTTTCACTCAGCCCATAAACAGCTGCTGATCCTGGTAATTCATATTCATTGTGTACACCAAAAGTGTGTGCGTAACTATTAAGTGCTGTTCCCTCAATTAGCGCACCTGGCCGCAAGCTCAATGCATAGGGTACAGCCCGGATGGGTTGGGCGGGCATCATAATGTAATCATCGCTAGTGACAGGGCATTTAAATTCAGGGACAATAGATCGGTAATCCCCGGTGAAGTAACTTGCCCCAAAATCTATATCTTCTGCAAACAAACCATTAGTAACCTGCACAGGAGTGATTTCGTTATAGAAAAGGGGAACACCTCCATTCCAAGGGTCTCCATTGTACAGGGTAAATTTCATGGTGCATTGCCCAGTGTAAGGTTGACCGTCTTTCTTTAAGTATCCCTGGTAGGTAAAGGCTGTGCCTAGTAGGGTGTTTGGGCTTACCCTTTCTCCCTCAGTGAAATATGCCGTTACCTCCAGCCCGGCTGGGCTAGCGTTGATATTGCCTGGTGGCTCTTGTTGGCTACTGAACCAAGCGCTGGCAGGGTTGGCCAGACCGATCAAGCCGGCCATCATAATAAAACCCACAATGCCCCCTAAGAAACCTATCAAAAATGTACGCTTCATTTACTACCTCCTCATAGGTATGATGAAATTAATTAGCAGCATTTGAGGCCAGGCTCGCGGCTGCTGTAAAAGAATGAAAAACTGGTTGACACCTGCACGTTTTGTACACACATCAACACTTTCTATCGTTCTGCTCAACAAGGCTCAAAAATAAATCTTGAGCTGTTTGTTGAGTTAAGTGTGGGAATAATTTAATTATACAACTTGCTAGAGATTGTCAACAAGCAATATGGGCTTAGTGTTGCTTTATGCGTGATTGCTCAAACTCAATCTAGCCAGCGCATCCGATTATAATTAGCGTGGTACTGACGACATCAAATCTTTTATCATGACCTGGAGTTTAACATGTGGGTTGTTTTTGCTTTTGGATCGGCCTTGTTTGCGGGGCTGACGGCTATTTTAGCCAAGATTGGGATAAAGAATACTGACTCAAACCTGGCCACGGCCATTCGCACCATCGTGGTCTTGCTGTTCAGCTGGCTGATGGTCTTCGTGGTTGGCTCACAAGGCACCCTGGGCAATATCACCGGCCGCACGCTGCTGTTCCTAGTTTTGTCTGGTTTGGCAACTGGTGCTTCCTGGCTGTTTTATTTCAAAGCCATGCAGTTGGGGGACGTGAACAAGGTCACCCCGATTGACAAGTCCAGCACAGTGCTGACCATAATCTTGGCGGTGATTTTCTTTAATGAAGCCATCACAGCACTCAAGATATTGGGTGCGCTTGCCATCGGCATTGGCACTTACCTGATGATCGAAAAGAAAAAGACAAAGGGCGGCTCCAAAGCCCCACCTTATGGCCGCTGGCTGATCTATGCCGCCCTCTCAGCAGTATTTGCCAGCCTGACGGCTATCCTGGGCAAAATTGGCATCCAGGGTGTGGAGTCTAACCTGGGCACCGCTATCCGCACGGTGGTAGTTTTGATCATGGCCTGGCTAGTGGTATTCGTGACCAACAAACAGGACGGCATCCGCCAGATCGACCGCAAGAGCTGGCTTTTTATCATCCTATCTGGCTTTGCTACGGGCGGCTCGTGGTTGTTTTACTACCGTGCCCTGCAGCTGGGGCCGGCCAGCATCGTGGTGCCGATTGACAAGCTGAGCATCGTGCTGACGGTGGCGTTCTCCTACTTCATCTTGAAAGAAAGCATCAGCAAGAAAGCCCTGCTGGGTTTGGTGTTGATCGTATTGGGCACACTGGTATTGTTGGTTTAGCCCAGACTGAATCATTGATTTTGAGGACCTAAGCATTATGCAAACCATCTTCGATTACTTGGATTGGCGCGGCGATCTGACCTTCCAAAAGGACCCTTTCAACGAGGTTGACAACCTGGTCTTAAGTGTTTTGTCTTATATGGAATTTGAAGGGGTGGTGCCTGGTGAGGGAGTAAGGGGCGGCATTTCACTGGCAGAAGCAGCCGAGCATTTCAAAGCACCAAAAGAGGACCCTGAGCCGGTCTATAACAAAGAGTTTTACAACAACTTGCCCAAGCTGCTGCTGGGCTGCGCGCAAACGGAGCGTTTCAAAGACCTGCAACTCTCCCATTACGTCAACGAAGTAGACTTTGAGAAAACCAAGCAGTTTTCTGCACTGGTGTTCTCACAAAACTGGCGCACGCACTTCATTGCCTTCAGCGGCACGGGTGAAACCCTGGCCGGCTGGAAAGAAGACTTACAGATGAGCTTCAAGAGCGCCGTGCCTGCCCAAAAACAGGCAGCGACCTACACAAAGAAAGCCATGTCTGACATGCCAGGTAGGTTCATGCTGGGCGGGCACTCCAAGGGCGGCAACCTAGCTGTCTTTGCTGCTGCCAACCTGCCCAAACATATGCAGCGCAGGCTCACAGCCATCTATAATAACGATGGGCCTGGCTTCCAATCCAAAGTTATCAACAGCACCGGCTACCAGAACATCGTTGAAAAGGTCAATACCTACCTGCCGAAGTCCTCGGTGGTGGGGATGATCCTGGAGCACAGCGGCGATTATAAGGTGGTGGGCAGCTTTGAGACAGGTATTATGCAGCACGATGCCTTTTCTTGGGGGGTGCGCGGACCCCACTTTGCCTACGAAGACGGCCTGGACAGCTACAGCCAGAGCATTAACAAGACCTTGCGGGCCTGGCTAGAAAAGGTGCCGATGGATGAACGCGAAGAATTCATCAACGCCCTGTTTGATATCCTACAAGCCAGCGGGGCAAAGACCTTTGGGGAGTTGAATGAAGACAAATTGCCCAGCGCCACGGCAATGATCAACACCCTCCTGCACCTGGAATCGCAGACCAAAACACACCTGAAAGAAGTCTTGGAAATCTTGTTTTCTGAGGGGCAAAAGGAAATCAAGAAAAAGATCAGCGAGGAGTTTGACCAATTGACCAAAAAGTTGGTAAAGAAAAAAGCCTGAATCCTCAGGCTTTTTTGGTTATATTTTTATAGGCCTCGTTGGGTCCAACTAAACTACGACAAAAAATCGCTGAAGTGCCGTACAGCTGGGTTCTCGTATTCGTCTGAGGTGAAGAAAATCAGCAAGATTTCCGCAGGCTCGCTGCTCTTGTTACACCAGATATGGGGCAGGTATGCCTCAAAGACCAGGCTATCGCCCGGTTCAAGGAGGAAAATTTGCCCATCCACCACATATTCGGTGTTGCCAGTGAGACAGTAGACAAATTCCAGCCCGGTATGCACCGTTTCACTATCCCCACTGCAGTCTCCCGGTGCGAGCTGCACAACAAATTGATGCAGCTTGTCTGATGCGAGGTTCGTCCCAAGTAATTGCAAGCGGATGTGCTCGGCTGAAGCAGGAATACGTCGATCTTTAGGGGTGAATACCACTTTCGATTTTTGCGGGGCGACATCAAAAAAGTAAGAAATGGGAATTTCAAGCGCGTTCGAGATGCGCTGCAGGGTGCTGACTGATGGTGAGGTCTTGCTATTTTCAATCATGCTCAACGTATTGAGGTTGAGGTTTGATTTCTCTGCTAAGGACCGCAGTGAGTATTTTTTCTTCTTGCGAATCTCACGCAACCGGAGCCCCACATTGACTTCCTCATTTAGCAGCTGACCTAGGTCAGTAGATTTTTTGTTTGGTTTGTTCATTTTGCTCTCTCCAAATTAACTAAATTTATTGATGGTACATCGTTGATGTATTATTTTAGTACAATTTTTGAAAAAATGTTAGTTTTTTCGCAACAACTTTGTAAAAGCTTTTAATTCTCGACAATATGCCATTAATTGACGTTCGAATTCGGGTTATTGATAAAAAAAGGTACAATTGCCATTAAAATTGGCTTAAGCATGAGCATTTAGGATTGATCATCTTGAAACATACATCACGCCTTCTAATTATCGGGGCCGGAACAGCTGGTTTATCCGCTGGCATTTACGCCCGCCTAAATGGCTTGGATCCGCTCATCCTGGAGATGCACAAGCTGCCCGGTGGGCTTTGCACCGCATGGTGCAGACGCGGCTACACCTTCGACGGGGCAGTGCGTAGCATTGCCAGCTCTTACGAAGGCGGCAACCCGCACCAACTCTGGCAGGAACTGGGCATCTTGCAGAATGCAGATTTCTATTATTACGACGAATTTATCTGCATTGAAGGGCAGGACGGCCGCCAGCTACATTTTTACACCCAAACCGACCAGCTTGAAACACACTTGCTCGAACTAGCGCCGGGCGACGCTGAGCTAATCCATGAATTTATTGATGGCATCCGGTCCTTCTCGCGCATGCAGTTGCAGATCGACATGACCGCCGCAGATGGGAAAGAGATGGCCTTGATCGGGCATAAGATGCTGCCGGTTTTGCTGCCCACCCTCAAGTGGCACAACACCAGCCTGGCAGCGTTCGCCAGTCATTTTGAAGACCCCCTGCTGCGCGAAGCCCTGCCTCTTTTCTTCCAATTCTCACCACCCGATTTCCCGATTATGCTGTGCCTTTCCACGCTTGCCAGCATGAACGACCGCGAATGCGGCTACCCCCTGGGCGGTTCCCTGGCGATTGCGCGCGCCTTAGAAGAACGCTACAAGGCACTTGGTGGGCAACTGCGCTATAAAACCAAGGTGGCTGAAGTTTTGGTGGAGGACGACCGCGCATACGGGGTGCGCCTGGAAGGTGGCGAAGAGATTAGGGCTGACCTGGTCATCAGCGCTGCCGACAGCTACCAAACTGCATACAAACTTTTGGACGCTCAATACCTCGACGAGGATTTCAAAGGCCGTTTTGAAGGCAAGTTGCAGCCTTCCCAGTCTATCTTGCAGATTGGGCTGGGTGTGGCAAGCGATTTTTCGGGCCAGCCCCCGATGTTAGATTTCCCACTGCCCGAACCTGTTTACATCGGAAATTTACGCCATGAGCGCTTAGTGCTCAAGCACTACTGCTTTGACCCCAGCATGGCAAAACCGGGGCACTCGGTTTTGAGCTTGTGGTGCGCGGCAGATTATGATTATTGGCACTGGCTGGCCAAAGACAAACAGCGTTACCTTGCCCGCAAGCAGGAAGCAGCAAAGACGGTCATCGAGGCACTGGATTTTCGCTACCCGGGCTTAGCGAAAACCGTTGAGGTGGTGGATGTGGCTACCCCCCTGACCTACGAGCGTTATACGGGTAACTGGCGCGGTGCCTTTGCCGGCTGGGCGATGTCCAAACGCAAGATGCGCTATATGATGGGTAAAGGCATGCCCAAGACGGTGCCCGGCTTGGAAGGATTTTACATGTGTGGGCAGTGGATTGAACCCGGCGGCAATATAGAGCTTTCCTGTGCCTCAGGGCGGGACGTGATCAAAGACATCTGCCAAGATTATGCGCAGCCCTTCTACCCGGGTTAGCGCCTGCCAAAGGATAGAAAATAAGCTATGCGAAAGAATAGAACCCCCATTATTGACCACCTCTTTGGTGACGCCGACCTACCCGAAAATGCTGCACCCTGGCTGCTGCAGCATTGGCAAGGGCTGCATCATTATTACCGCAAAACGCCCAACTACCCCACCCCAAGCACCCCAATCACGCTGCTGGCAAGCACCAGCTCAGAAAAAGACTATGAAAGTGTTACCTTGTTTTACTCCACCGACGAGTGGCAAACGCAGACCAAACTGCCCTTTCAGAAAGGCGCGCCGCGCTGGGACGCGCTACGCTGGGGCTGGCTGACCGAGTGGCGCCTGACCCTGCCCCCACAGTCGGATGGTACCCTTTTACGCTACCGCATTGGCGGGCAACCTAGGGGTGAGCAGGCTTGGGTATTTGCCGATAACCAAGCCAAGCAGGCAGAGGAAGCCACCCACTTCAGCCTTTGGTATGCTGATCACCAGCCGCCTGGGTGGAGCAAAGATGCCATCGTTTACCAGGTCTTTGTGGACCGCTTTAACCCCGGCCAGGGTAAGACGTGGACCCAGACCAGTGACTTGATGCAGCCTATGGGCGGGACGCTGCGGGGTGTGACTGAGAAACTCGAATTCATCCGTGATATGGGCTTTAACACCATCTGGCTGACGCCTATCTTTGACAGCCCCTCGCATCATGGTTACGACACGCGCGATTACCTCAAAATCAACCCACGCTTGGGCAGTGAGGCAGACTTTGAGGCTCTGCTCGAGCGCGCACACCAGCTGGGCCTGCGCGTGATCCTGGATTTTGTAGCAAACCACTGCTCAGATCAGCACCCAGCCTTTGTTGAAGCACTCGCCAAGCAAAATAGCCCTTTTCACGACTGGTTCACCTGGCAGCCCTGGCCGCACTACCAGTGTTTTTACAACGTCAAGGAAATGCCGGAGTTGGACCTGCGCTACGGCAAGCCAGCCCGGGTATACCTGCTGGAGATGGCACGCACCTGGCTACAACTCGGCGTGGACGGCTTTCGCCTGGATTATGCGCATGGGCCCGAGCGCGATTTCTGGGTGGACTTCCAGAAAGCCTGCCGCGAGGTGAACCCGGACTGCTGGACCTTTGGGGAAATCGTGCAGGGTGCGGACCAGCAGCTCAGTTTTGCCGGCGGGATCAACGGCTCGCTGGACTTCCTGACCTGCCAGGCGCTGCGGCTCAGCTTTGCCCAGCAGACCTGGCCGCTCTCACGGTTGGCGGGCTTTTTACAGGCACAGCAAGCTTACTACCCAGCCAATTTCAGCCTGCCGGCTTTCATCGACAACCACGATATGAATCGCTTCCTCTTCAGTGCACATGGCGACCTGCGCTTGGTGATCATGGCGCTGCAGCTGCTGTACTTCTTGCCTGGGCAGCCAGTCGTGTATTACGGCACGGAAGCTGCGCTCTCACAACGCCAGTCCATCCACGAAGGCGGGGCACTGGGCTTTGACGAAGCACGCTTGCCCATGCCCTGGAGCGAGCAGGACAACTTCCCGCTGGTCTCACTGCTGCAGCAGCTGGCGAAACTGCGCCGAGACTGGCAGTTAGGCGAAGCCCTGCCGCTGGATATCCTGCAGGTGGATGATAGGCAGCAAACCCTGGTGCTGCAGAGAGGTAAGCTGCTCTTGACGCTCAACCGCAGCGATGAACCGCAGACGGTTAGCTTTGCAAGTGGGGCCAAAGCCTTGAAGGATATCTGCACCGCTGAGGTATTGCTGACCAAGGCTGGGCAGGTACAGCTGACACTCCCGCCTCTATCTGCGCGCTTTTTTGCAGCCGATGAACCCTGTTGAGCCGACCCTGCCAGCGGGCATCTACATCATCGGCGGCTCGCCCTGCAGCGGTAAAAGCAGCATCGCCGAGCACCTGGCGACAGAATACCAGCTGCAAGTTTATAAAGCCGACGACTACGAGGACGAACACCCCAAGCGCACTGACCCCCAACGCCACCCGGTGATGACACGTTACAAGGACATGGGCTGGAACGAGATCTGGTCGGTGCCGACCGCGCAGGCAGTACGGGACCTGTTCGCTTATTACCGTGAACGTTTTGCGTTGGGATTGCAGGACCTGGCTGCCTTTGACCCCGCCCGTCCGATGCTGGCAGAAGGCTTCCCTTTCTTACCAGAGTTGATCCAACCCCTGGGAGTTGACCCTGCCCATGCCATTTTCTTAGTGCCAACCTATGATTTCCAATTGCAGTACTACAGCCAGCGAACCTGGGTGATGGGCATCTTGGCTCAGTGCGCGCGTCCGCAAGAGGCCTTTGCCAATTGGATGCGGCGTGACTACCTTTCCGGGCGGGAAATCCTGCGGCAGGCACAAGCTCTGGGCTACCGCTGCGTTGAGGTGGACGGCTCGCTTAGCCTGGAGGAGATGACCGCCTTGGTGCGCGAGCATTTTGGATTGGGGAAATAAAAAGAGCTGATAGCCATTTACTGTGGTACCAGCTCTTTTGCTTCATTCGAGTGTTAATTACTCGTTATGGGCTTTCTTTGCCAATTCGCCCAGCGGTTGGGCCAGGTTCATCAGTTCGGTGGGGATGATGAACTTGGTCGCTGCGCCTGCGCCTAAACCTTTCAAGGCTTCCAGGTATTGCAGGGTGAGCGTTTTGCTGTCCACGTCTTTGGCGGTTTCATAAATCTTGCCTAACGCCATTGCATAACCCTCAGCGTTCAGGATGGCTGCTTCGCGTTCACCTTCTGCGCCTAGTATTGTGGCTCGGCGCTTGCCTTCAGCTTCCAAAATCGCCGCGTCTTTCTGACCTTCAGCGATTGTAACCGCGGCTTCGCGTTTACCTTCGGCTTCGGCCACCATGGCACGGCGGTTGCGTTCAGCGGCCATCTGGCGGGTCATGGCTTCTTCAATTGTACGCGGTGGGACGACTTCGCGGATTTCAACCGCCATGACGCGAATGCCCCAGCGATCCGTAACCTCATCCAATTTTTCATGTAAGACCTGGTTAATCTCATCGCGCTTGGAGAGCACATCATCTAGGTCCATCGCGCCAACCACGGCGCGCAGTGTGGTAATGGCCAGTCCGCGTGCTGCCCCGGTAAAGTCTTCTACCTCCAAGACACTGCGTTCTGGGTCAATTACCTTGTCATAAACCAGGAAGTCGATGCTGACCGAGGCGTTGTCTGCGGTGATACAGGTCTGTGGGGGTACGTCAAAAAACACCTCCCGCAGGTCTACCGATACAGCCCGGTCCAAAAACGGGATCAGGAAGATAATGCCTGGACCCTTGGCGCCAATGGAGCGCCCCAGCCGAAACACGACCAGGCGCTTATACTCTGGGATGATGCGCACTGCCATTGAGAGCACCACCAAGCCGATCACGATCAATAGGATCGTGAGTGAAAAATTAAATAAATTCTCTAACATGTTATTCCTCCGTCAAATTCTGATTATTCTCTATTATTTCTTGTTTTTGTTGTTTTTCTTGTTCAGCTTGCACAACCAGCCTGACACCTTCAACCCCAACCACTCGTACAGTTTGACCCCTCTGCGCTGTACCGTCTTTGCAGATAGCGCTCCAATCCTGATGGTCAATGCGCACCTGCCCAATAGGGGATAAATCAGTCTGCGCTTGGGCTTCTTGGTCGATGAAACGCTCTGCCCCCATCTGTGGGGGCTGCCTGCTGGCGCTCAAAATTGCCCTAAGGACGACCAGGCTGAAGAAGACGATCAACCCTGCCATCAATAAGATCAGCCACCAGGAGACCCTTAAGGGAGGGATGACTGGGGAGGCAGGCTGAAAGGGTGTGAAGAGCAGCATGGAACCTAAGATGAAGGGTACCAAGCCAGCCACGGTTACCACTATCTCGGTATCAGTTAGTAGGGCTACTGCGAACATGATCACCGACAAGACCAGCAGCGCAATGGCTGCCCAGTTAATAGGCAAGCTGCCTAAAGCCATAAAGCCGATCACAAAACTCAACACTGCACCGACGCCTGCCAGGCTAAGACCCGGGTCTGCCAGTTCTGCCAGCAGGAAGATCGTGCCCAAGGAGAGGAGGAGGTAAGCAATGTTTGGCTCGGTGATGACATGAAAAAAATTCTCGACCCAGTTCATCTCTTCAACCTGGGTGGATACAGCGTTTAGGTCTAGGCGTCGGCCTTTCACTTGCTGGCCATCTATCTGTTCGAAAAGGTTTTGCAAATCTGTGGCAACAAAATCGATTACGCCTTCTGACAGCGCTTCATTTGCCGTGAGTGAAAGGCTCTCCCTGACAGCATCCTCAGCCCAGTTGGCATTGCGTTCGTGTTTTTCCGCTAAGCTGCGCACTAAGGCCGAGGCATCACTGAGTGCCTTATCGTTCATCACCTCGTCCATTTCACCAGTCAAGGCCACCGGGCTTGCCGCGCCTAGATGGGTAGCAGGGGACATCGCAGCGATGTCTGCAGCCATAACAAGGAACAAGCCTGCTGAGGTAGCCCTGGCTCCTTCTGGTGTGACGAAGACAGCAACTGGCACAGGTGAATCCAAAATTGCGCTGACCATATCGCGCATGGCTGTTTCCAGCCCACCTGGCGTATTGAGGGTGATCACAACCAGTTGCACACCCTGCTGCTCTGCCTGGTTCAGCCCGCGTGCTAAATAACGGGTGCTGAAAGGGTTAATTACTCCTTCCACATCCAATACGAGCACATCACCTGCTGTGGTAGCGTTAACAGGAATTATGGTCAACAAGGCCAATAAGATGGCCAAGAGGCTGAAATAAAGTCTTTTCTTCATGCTTTTTAATCTTTCTCAAAAACCATCCCCCCTCATGGGAAAACCAGCGCACTACTACTTTGATTATTATAATAGAGTATTTCTAGAATTGGCCAGGCATTTTATGATGTTTGTAGAAGCTTTATAACAGCTTAAGATGCACACCCATTATTATTATCAACCAATTTTTAGATAACCATTGACATGCAGCAATTTTGTGATTAATCTTGTGCGCTGCTTTATAATCATCACTTACTATCATTATTAAGCCTTATGTTAAGAAACCTAAAGAACTTTTTGAGAATACTGCCGGAAGATAACGTGCACCCAGAGGTGGCACGTCATTTTAAGCATAACGTGTATGTCAACACCATGGACATGACCCTGTTCATCTTTGGTGATAGCTTTATTTCGGTCAATACCATCTTGCCGGTCTTTGCCGCCACCCTAACGGACTCTCCCCTGGTAATCGGGCTGATCCCTGCGATCATCAATGCCGGCTGGTTTCTGCCGCAGCTTTTTATGGCCGGCTTGATTGAGCAGCTGCCAAAGAAACTGCCCTTTACTCTTAAGATGGCCGTGCTTGAGCGCATACCCTACCTGTTTTTTCCTATCCTAGCGCTGCTGATCCCTTCAATCGGCAAAGACAATGCCCTGACCCTATTCATTGCGCTATTGTTCCTGCGCGGTTTTGCACCGGGCTTTGTAGCCCTGCCCTGGCAAGAGGTGATTGCCAGCGCCATCCCTATCAGCCACCGCAGCCGCTATTTTGGGGTGTCGCGCGTGTTGGGGCAGATCATGGGTGTGCTTGGTTCAGCCTTAGCTGCCCTGATCTTTAACCGCCTGCCCTACCCTTACAGCTATGCTTTGGCATTCTCCATCACGGTTATTGTCCAGTGGCTGTCTTTCTATTTCTTCTCCAAGAACCGCGAACCGGATATCCGGCTGAGTGAAATGCACCCGGCTGATAAGGCCCTGACCAAAAAGAAGCTGGTTGATTTCAAAGCTTACGGCAAGATTTTAAGCATAGATAAGAACTTCAGGTTTTACCTAGCAAGCCGCTCTATGAATTTTGTCGGTTTTATGGCCACCGGCTTCCTGGCTGTGTATGCTATCCAGCAATTTAACCTGGCAGACGACCAGGCTGCGATCTTTACCGGGCTGTTTTTCCTGAGCGGCATTTTGGGCAATGCCTTATGGGGGATGATCGGGGACCGGGTTGGACCCAAGCGGATTTTGTTGATTGCCACGGCTGCCTGGCTGGCATCGCTAATTTTTGCAATCATTGCCCCCAATGTGTGGATTTTTTACTTGGTTTTCCTGCTGTTTGGCCTTTCAAACTCTGGCAGCATCATGGGTGATGCGATCCTGGTGATGGAGCTGGGCGATGATACGCAGCGGCCGTCTTACCTAGGCTTGGCACGCAGCATTACCGGCATATTCCTACTATTCTCGCCCATGCTGGCGGGATGGATGGTGAAAGCTAGCGGGTATTTGCCGATGTTCTGGCTTTCGCTGGTTTGTTCCGTGCTGTCATTCGTGTTGTTTTTGAAAGTCAAAGACCGACCGCGTTTAAGCAGATAAAAGATGGTTGCTAGCGCAGAAGAAGAACTATGCTCGCGCAGAGCACGCAGAGGCGCGGAGGAAGAATAATTTTTATGGGCGGGTTTGTGAATCATGATGATCTAGTCATTTCAATGCATAAACCCGCCCACACCAGAATATAACGCACCCAATTGAAAACCAAGGATACTCACCTGCGCCGTAATGACAGCTTGGTACCTGGTGGGTTGAGGTGGTTTTACTTGGTTGATAGTTTCGTTAGTTTATCCCCTCAACCCACCCTACAAAAGGTTTACTAGCAGCCGTAGGGTGGGTTGAAGACAACAGGTTATCAAACATAAATTGCTTTTATTTTGTCTTCAACCCACCAAATAGAATTAATTCTTGAGACCTGCGGTCACTTAATCGTTCTTGCCAGCAGACAAGAATGAACGATATTTCATATGGGCGGGTTTATGTAATGACGCAAAGAAGTAAAGGAAACCTGGCAAACCCGCCCCTACCGTAAGATGACTCCGAATTGAAAACCAAGGATACTCATCTGCGCAGTAATGACATTATGTAATTTGGTGGGTTGAGGTGGTTTTACTTGGCGAACATTATCCATTTGATTATCCCCTCAACCCACCCTACAACTAGAAACTCAGCAAACCTGCCCCTACCGGAACGCATCACGCCCAATCAATCCCAACTAACTTAATAGTCTGATACAATTTCAACATCCTAACCAAGAAGGTGTATGTATGTCTCAATCACTTTTAGAAAACGAGATTCTTGAGCAGCCTGCTGCCCTGAGCAACCTGATTAACGAAGAAAGCGTGCATGCCCTGACATTAGCGCAAATACTGCGCGGCAGCTTTAATTACATCATGATCGCTGCCCGCGGTACCTCGGATAACGCAGCCCGTTACGCCCAGTACCTCTTTCAAATGGCAAACCGCATCCCTGTGGCGTTGGCTACGCCCTCGGTTTTCTCGGTCTATAAAAAGCAGCCCGACCTGAGCGGCGCGCTGGTGTTGGCAATATCGCAATCGGGCATGTCCCCAGATATCCTCTCCGTTGTCGAAGAGGGTAAACGCCAGGGCAGACCCAGCGTAGCCATCACCAACGACCCTGAGTCACCCCTAGCACAGATCGCGGACGATGTCATCCCCCTACATGCCGGCCCAGAACGGGCTGTGGCGGCCACCAAGACTTACACCACCTCCCTGGCCGCTATGGCGCTATTATCTTACGGCTTTGCGGATGACCCTGACATGCTCAAAATGGTTGAAAAGCTGCCGGGCTGGGTGGAAAGCACACTGGTGAAGGTTTTGCCGCTGACAGAGCGCATGGAGCGCTACCGCTTTATGGACCGCGGGGTGGTAATCGGGCGCGGCTACAACTACTGCACCGCCTTTGAAATTGCCCTAAAGGTCAAAGAGCTGACCGGCGTCACCACGGTGCCCTACTCCTCGGCGGACTTTTTACACGGCCCGGTGGCCACCGTGCATGACGGCTACCCGGTTTTAGCCATTGCCCACAGCGGCGAAGTGCAGCAAGACATGCTGGAGCTGCTGCAAAAGGTGCGTGGGCTGGGCGCGGAGGTGATCGTCATTTCCGACGTGGAAGAAGCGCGCGAATTTGGGCACCTGTCCTTTGCCATCCCTGAAGGCGTGCCGGAATGGCTTTCGCCAGTGGTGAACGTGCTACCCGGGCAGATCTTGGGCTGGCAGTTAGCTATTTATAAAGGCTTGGACCCCGACCGGCCGAAGGGGCTCAGCAAAGTGACGGAGACGGTTTAACACGCCAGTTGAGAGGGATTGTTAATAGCTTATTAGGAGGAGAAAATGACACAACTAGGGATTGGCGATTTAGCACCTGATTTTACCCTACCCGACCATACCGGTAAGCTGCATACTTTATCCGAGGTTTACCGGGACAAGAACGTGCTGCTGGTTTTTAATATTGGCTTTGCCTGACCGCACTGCACCAATCATATGGCGCAGTTGCGTCATGACTACCCAGCATTCCAAGCTTTGAATACCGAGATCATGGTGATGGTGCCCAATGGGCCCAAGATGATTGAAAGGCATATCAGCGCCTTCAAGACCCCTTACCTGGTGTTGAGCGATAAAGGATCCAAGGTGGCTGCGCAGTACTTCCAGGTCAAGCAGTTCTTCCTGGCCGGCACGCCCACCGTGCTGCTGGTGGACAGGTCCGGGCGGATTTTGTATACCCATTATGCCAGTTCGCTTATGGAGGAACCGGAAAGTAAGGAGCCTTTAGCGATCTTACGCCAGCTAGGTGCTTGAGATAACAGAAGAATGTTTCTCGCGCGGAGGTCGCAGAGACGCGGAGAATTGCTTTTTGGGATGGTTTTTGCACTGATCAATCTTTGTAATTCAGCTTAGTAAACCATCCCCTACTATAGGTTTAACCCACAATTATTTTTATACAGAAATGGAGACCTGCGGTCATTGGTTCGTTTTTGTCAGGAGACAAAAACGATCAGCGGATATGTAGGGAAAAGATATTTCTCGCGCAGAGAACGCAAAGGCGCGGAGGTTTTCTTTATGGGATGGTTTATGCTCTGATGTCTCTAAAGCAATGAAGTCAAACAAACCATCCCCTACCATAACTTGCTTTGTGGATTCAAAAAACGAGATTGCTTCCTACGTCGCAATGACAGATTTTTTAATCCTAGGGCAGAGATCGCAGAGACGCGGAGAATTGCTTTTAGGGATGGTTTTTGCACTGATCAATTTATGTAATTCAGATTTGTAAACCATCCCCTACATAACCCATTAGATGCTATTTAAAACTGAGATCGTTTCCTGTATTCGCTGATTGTCCACACAATCAGCATACACCTGATCCCAGAAAAGAACTGGGACGTTGGCGCCTTGATGACGCTCAGGTTATCGCAATGACAAACGAATATTTCTCGCGCAGAGGTCGCAGAGACGCGGAGGAAAATATGTATCAATACGGGCGGGTTTTTTGCATTGAAGCTTTAAAGTTAATGTAACTTAGCAAACCCGCCCCTACCTAAACCCTTCTTGGTTTCATAGATAGATTTTGCAGAGACATATAGGATAATTTTTTAGTATTTTTTCTCTAAATCAAGAAAGGCCTGGGGGTGACCCAGGCCAGTTTTTTTACTTTCAACTTTCAGCTTTGAGCTTTGAGCTTTGAGCTTTGAGCTTTTGTCTTTCAACTTTCAGCTTTGAGCTTTCAGCTATCAACTATCAGCTATCAGCTATCAGCTATCAGCAATCAGCTGTTTTCTTATCCCTTTACCGCACCTTGCGTGAGGCCGCCGACGATCTGGTCCTGCAGGATCAGGTAGATGATCATAATCGGCAGGGCGGCGATCAGCGCACCGGCAGCAAACACACCCCAGTTTTGGGTGTACTGGCCGGCAGTAAAGATCTGCAAGCCGACCATGGCGGTCTGCATCTCACGCTTGGTCAGCAGGGTACGGGCGATGATAAATTCGCCGTAGGTGCCGATGAAGCTGAGGATGCCGATGACGACCAGGATGGGCCGCAGCAGCGGCAGGAGCAGCTTGCTGAAGACCTGCCAGTCAGTCGCCCCGTCCACATGCGCGGATTCATCGATATCGCGCGGGATGGTATCCATATAGCCCTTCATCAGCCAGATGTTCATGCCCATTGCGCCGCCGGAGTAGACCAGGATCAGGCCCAGGTGGGTGTTCAAACCAAACGAGGGGATGACATCGCCAATCTGCTTGATGATCGTAAACAAGGCCACGATAGCCAGCAGGTTGGGGAAGCTTTGAATGAGCAGGATAGACTTGAGCAAGGTCTGCCTACCCTTGAAGCGGAAGCGCGAGAAGGCAAAGGCTGCCATGGTGGTTAGGCTGAGGGTCAGCAGCGTGCTTAGCACCGAAATCTTCAGCGAATTGCCAAGCCAGGTGAAGAAGGGGAAGATGGGGTTGGTGGATAGTTCCCTGAAGTTATCGAAATTGGCGTTGGCAGGAATCAGCTGCTGGTTGCCCAGGTCATTGACCGGGTTTAAGGCGGCTGAAACGATCCACAAGACGGGGAAGATGCTGAACAAAATCAAAACAGCTGCCAGTGCCCAGCGCAGGATCAGCCCAACGCGCTTGGTTTGCGATATGGATTGCGGTTTCTTAGACATTTTCTCCTACCTCCTCCCACATATTGGTGAACCTAAATTGTGCCAGGGACATGATAGCAATTAACATAAACAAGACAAGGGAGATCGCCGAAGCGTACCCATATTGGATGCCGCGCCCGCTGGCAAAAGCTAGGTTATAGACGTAGCTAATGATGATATCGGTGTAACCTGCCTGGGTCGTGGCAGTTGGTATTGGCGGACCGCCGTTGATAAAGGCGTAAATCAGGTTAAAGTTATTGAAATTGAAGATAAACGAGGCAATCATCAGCGGCCCAACCGAGACCAACAACAGCGGCAGGGTAATCTTCCAGAAACGCTGGATACCCGTGGCGCCATCTACCTGGGCAGCTTCATAAATGTCGCTGGGGATGGACTGCAGAGCGCCGCTGGTTACCAGCATCCAGTAGGGATAACCCAGCCAGGTGTTGACGATCAGGATAGCCGTGCGGGCTAAGGCTGGTACGCGCGTCCACTGCGGTGAAATCCCAAATACTGCTTCCAGCATACGGTTGACAATGCCCAGGTCCGGGTTCAACATACCGCGCCAGATCAAGATGGTGATCAGGCTGGGGATGGTATAGGGGATCAGCAGCAGTGAACGTAGGATTTTCTTACCCTTAAAGTTCGGGTCACCGTAGATGATGGAAATCAGCAAGCCGAGCGAGAAGGTGAGCAGTAAGCTCATGGTGGCAAAGAGGAAGTTCCAAATTACGATGGTGAGCAAGGGACCGCTCAGGCCGGGGCTGGTGACAAAGGTGACAAAGTTTTTGAACCCCACACTGGCGCTATAGCCTGGGATAAGCTGTTTACCATTTTGGGCTGTCCAAGTGCCTTCGATATCATAGTAAACCACCCCGGTTTGCTGATCTGTGAAGGTGTTTTCCACGGGATCATAGGCAAACAAGGGCACTAGTTGGGCGGCTTCTGAGGGAGAGCGCACCTGGATGGCGTTTTCGGGGTCGCCAAACCTGATATTGGTCAGGTTACTATCCGTCGCTGCGGTAATGCGGTTGAGGCGGGTGAAGCCTTCAATGGTTTTAGGCGCGCCGATTTCATCCAACTCGCCAATGCCATTTTGTCCTGGTATTACTTCTATGGTGTGATCCTCAGCCTGTGCATCCACCATGCGCACGATGGTAGTGGTGCCATCGGTATCTTTCAACCACAACAGGTAATCATTTTCTGGAGAGCGATAAGCCACCCATTGAAACGACTTGCCTGTTTCTGGCAAGAAAGTTTGGTTACTGATCTGTTCAATTGCCTGGGCTTTTGAGATCAGGTGCCCATCGCCGTAATTGGTGAAAGCGTTATAGATGGTGTAAACAATGGGAAAGATTGAGAACAAAAGCCAGGCCGAAAGCCCCACCGCCATCCAGCGATAGTGATGAAGTTTTGGTACCAGGAAAGCGACCGAGATGATCGCAATGATCAGGATAAATACAACGGCTAGGGGAACATAGCCCAACTGGAATAATTTGAAGGTGAAATATCCAAGCAGGATATCGACGATGATCACTAATGCGGTGGTAATGACGGTGGAAACACTGGTGATCGTTTTCTTTGCAA